>PDWJ01000408.1_pt1 | contig 64850 bp, 59 predicted proteins | sample 1430881 | NCBI WGS metagenome assembly PDWJ01 (sample SAMN01162460, study PRJNA174530) | Oral metagenome, whole genome shotgun sequencing project. | biome: Marine environment; feature: Marine mammal; material: Swab sample of the gingival sulcus; isolation source: swab sample of gingival sulcus... | reverse complement strand
TAAAATGATTGTTCATAGCGAAACTTCCGATTGGAACAAAACCATATACGACCCTAACGTAAACATGTTGAGAACCCAAACTGAGGCGATGTCAGCAACTATTGGCGGTTCTCATTCAGTAACTGTTAAGCCATTCAACATCTATTTTGATGAGTCAAACGTATTTTCGGAACGTATTGCCAGAAATCAACAACTTTTGTTGAAAGAAGAGTCTCATTTTGAGAAGATCGTTGACCCTTCTGCCGGTTCTTACTACATCGAAACCCTTACTGATTTGATTGGAAAAGAAGCTTGGAAATTGTTTGTAGAGGTAGAAAATAAAGGTGGATTTGTTGAAACCTTAAAAGAAGGATTTGTACAGCAAAAAATTAAAGAGATTGCTGAAAAACGGAAAAAAGCAGTTGCTACAAGACGTGAAAACTTACTCGGCACCAATCAGTTTCCAAATACCGGAGAGATGATTTTGGATAAAATTGACGAGACAAAAATAAAAGAGAAAGATTATACCAACAATTCGGGGAATGAAGTAAATCCCGTTCCTCAATTCAGAGGTAGTGAAGATTTTGAAACGCTACGATTAGCTACTGAAAAATCATCACATCGTCCTAAAGTATTTATGTTAACGTATGGAAATCTTGCCATGAGATTGGCACGTTCTCAATTTTCCGGTAACTTCTTTGGTTGTGCCGGATACGAAATTATTGATAATTTAGGATTTGAAACCATTGAAAAAGGGGTGGAAGCAGCTAAAGAAGCCGGAGCAGATATTGTGGTACTTTGTAGTTCAGATGATGAATATGCTGATGCTGCACCTGTGGCTTACGATTTATTAGGTGATACACCTTTGGTAGTTGCCGGAGCACCTGCTTGTGCTGATGATTTAAAAGAAAAAGGAATTAAATACTTTGTAAATGTGCGTTCTAACGTATTAGAAACTTTACAAACGTTTAACACTTTGTTAGGTATTAAATCATAATTTTTCTTTTACCAATTATTGAATAAAAAAATAAAACATATGCGACCTGATTTTAATAAGATTGATTATAAAAGTCGTTTAAATTCCATTGGCAATGTAGCTGAATGGGAAAAGAAACATCATATAGAAAAAGATTGGATTACACCGGAACAAATTCCGGTAAAGTCCGTTTACACGAATGAGGATTTAAGCAATGTAAATCACTTGGGATTTGCTGCCGGATTACCTCCATACTTACGAGGCCCTTACTCTTGTATGTATGCTTTTCGTCCATGGACAATTCGTCAATATGCCGGATTTTCTACCGCCGAAGAGTCTAACGCTTTTTACAAAAGAAACCTGGCTTCCGGACAGAAAGGTTTGTCCGTAGCTTTTGACTTAGCTACACACCGAGGGTATGACTCTGACCACGAAAGAGTGGTGGGAGATGTAGGGAAAGCCGGTGTGGCTATCGATTCTATTTTGGATATGAATGTATTGTTTAATGGTATTCCTTTGAACAAAATGTCTGTATCCATGACCATGAATGGTGCTGTATTGCCTGTAATGGCATTCTACATTGTGGCCGGATTGGAACAAGGGGCTACATTAGATCAATTAGCCGGAACCATTCAAAATGATATCTTGAAAGAGTTCATGGTGCGTAACACCTATATTTATCCACCAGAATTTTCAATGAAGATTATTGCAGATATTTTTGAATATACTTCTAAATATATGCCTAAGTTCAACTCTATTTCCATTTCCGGATATCACATGCAAGAAGCCGGAGCTACTGCGGATATTGAGTTAGCTTACACATTGGCAGACGGATTGGAGTATTTGAGGTCAGGGGTAAATGCCGGATTGGATATTGATGCTTTTGCACCACGTTTGTCTTTCTTCTGGGCTATTGGCATGAATCATTTTATGGAGATTGCTAAAATGCGTGCCGGACGTATGCTTTGGGCAAAGATTGTAAACCAATTTAACCCTAAAAATCCAAAATCATTGGCATTGAGAACACACTCTCAAACCTCAGGTTGGTCACTTACAGAGCAAGACCCGTTTAACAATGTAGGAAGAACTTGTATTGAAGCCATGGGTGCTGCTTTAGGACACACACAGTCCTTGCACACCAACGCTCTGGATGAGGCCATTGCATTGCCTACCGATTTCTCTGCTCGTATTGCACGTAACACACAGATTTTCATCCAACAGGAAACACAAATTTGTAGAGAAATTGACCCTTGGGCTGGTTCTTATTATGTAGAATCACTTACCAAAGAGCTTGTAGATAAAGCATGGGCGTTGATTCAAGAGGTTGAAAGTTTGGGTGGTATGGCAAAAGCTATTGAATCCGGAATTCCAAAGATGAGAATTGAAGAAGCTGCAGCAAGAACACAAGCAAAAATTGACAGTAACAACCAAACCATTGTTGGAACCAACAAATATCGATTGGAAAAAGAAGATCCAATTGAGATTTTGGATATTGATAATACAGCTGTAAGAAAATCGCAGATTAAGCGTTTGGAGCAATTGAGAGCCAACAGAAATGAAGCAGAAGTTCAAGCCGCATTAAAAGCCATTACCAAAGCCGTAGAAACCAAAGAAGGTAACTTATTGGAATTGGCTGTAGATGCAGCGAAGAAGCGAGCTTCTTTGGGTGAGATTTCTTATGCTTGTGAAAAAGTAGTTGGCAGATACAACGCTGTTATACGCTCTATTTCAGGTGTTTATCGTTCAGAAGCCGGAAAAGACCATGAATTTAAGAAAGCACAAGAGTTAGCGGATAAATTTGCAGAGTTGGAAGGACGTCGTCCTCGTATTATGATTGCTAAAATGGGACAGGATGGTCATGACCGTGGCGCCAAAGTTGTGGCTACAGGATATGCTGACATCGGATTTGATGTGGATATCGGACCGTTATTTCAAACCCCTGCTGAATCAGCAAAACAAGCGGTAGAAAATGACGTGCATGTATTGGGCGTTTCCAGTTTAGCTGCAGGACACAAAACATTGGTTCCGCAAGTAATTGAAGAGTTGAAAAAATTAGGTAGAGAAGATATTTTGGTAATTGTAGGTGGAGTTATTCCAACCCAAGATTATCAAGCATTGTATGATGCAGGAGCAGTAGCAGTATTCGGACCGGGTACAGTTATATCTACTGCCGCCATCAAAATCTTAAACGTACTACTTCAAATTTATCATCCTGATTATGTGGAAGCATAGTAATACAAATTAATTTTGAGGTAAGCTCAAAAGATATTATAAAAAACTTCATTACAAACGTAGTGAAGTTTTTTATTTTAATCTTAACCTTTCCTACCTACATTTAAATTGGAAGCAATATAAATTCAGATAAAAAAGTAAATTTCAATTTTTAATTTGGAAAAAATTACTATTTTTGTATTGTATATCATCAGGCTAATCATTGGAAAGCATGAATCAGACGGAAGTTTTATTGTCGGGGATAGCATATAAAGTACAACTCCTCTTACAAAAAAATAAAGTATTATCCGAACAGTTAATGTTACTGGAAAAGAAATTAAAAGAGGCCGATGCTAACAATGAAAGATTAAAAAGTGAGGTGGATGTTTTAAAAGAAAAAATTGTAGCATTAGAAACATCCCAAGTGTTGATAGCCATTGATGATAAAGACAATGTTCATCAAAAGATTGATGAACTTGTGCGGGAAATTGACAAGAGCATAAATATTTTTAATCGTTTAGAGTAAGTATCTAAATGGCATATATTAAACGTACAGTAAGAGTTAATAACAGGCCGTATAAATTAACGGTAAAAAATGAAACAGAAGAGATTGTTATAAATCAAGCAGTAAAGTTAGTCAATGATAAAATTCAAGAATTTAAAAGTGCTGTTCTGGGAAGAGATAACGAAGACATTCTTGCTATGGTAGCTATTGAATTAGCTTCAATGATAACCTCTAAAAACAATGATGAAACTTTTATTAAAGAAGAATTAACAAAACGTTTAATGGAAATAGATGAAAGTATAGGAGAAATATAATATATACTCAATCAATTTTGCTCTACGTTCTTTGAAAAAAAACATTATGAATATTTAATTATATTCATAAAAATATACCGCACAATTAGTTAAGTCGTGTGAAAACTCAACATTATCTTAATAAGAGAAAGCTCAAAAGTTTGGAAAACAGGCCTATGTAGCTCTTTATGAGTGATTTTATTTTTGATAAAACGTTGGAAGTTTGAAAAGCTTGGCAACTCTAAACTTGTCAAATCGGGGTTTTTCTCTACGCTATAACTATTTATTTGTGCGGTTTTTTATTATATTATATATTTATTAAATTTAACAATGGAAAATTTAGATATCATTTTTGTATTAGTGGCTTTAATTGTTGGTATTGGGGTTGGAATTGGATTAGCAGCTTCTTTCTTACGAAAAACTTTGGAGAAAAAAAGTATTCATTTGCTTGAAGAAGCTAAGGAAAAGGCTGAAGTCATAAAAAAAGACAAGATTTTACAAGCTAAAGAAAAATTCTTTCAATTAAAGTCTGAACATGAGCAATTGATACAGAAGAAAAATAGCGAGATACAAAAATCCGAGAACCGAATTAAACAAAAAGAACAATCTTTAAAATCAAAAACTGACGAATTAAATAATAAAAATAACGAAATTAATCGTCTGAAAGATAATTTGTCAAAACAACTTGATATTGTTAATAAAAAACAAGAAGAGCTTGATAATTTCACAGCTAAACAAATCAAGAAATTAGAGACAATTGCAGGACTTACAGCTAAAGAAGCCAAAGAAAAATTGGTAAAATCAATGGTTGATGAGGCAAATACAGATGCAGCATCTATAATTAATGATATTATTGAAGAGGCGCGTTTAAATGCTGACCGTGAAGCGAAAAAGATTGTTATTGAAACAATACAACGTACCGCAGCAGAACATGCTATCGAAAATAGCGTTTCGGTATTTAACATCGAAAGTGATGAGGTAAAAGGTAGAATTATTGGCCGTGAAGGGCGAAATATCAGAACATTGGAAGCCTTAACCGGTATCGAGATTATTATTGATGATTCCCCTGAAGCGATTATTTTATCAGGATTTGACCCTATTCGTAGAGAAATTGCCCGATTGTCATTACATAAGTTGGTAACTGACGGAAGAATTCATCCGGCAAGAATTGAGGAAGTTGTAGCAAAAACAACTAATCAAGTAAATCAAGAGATTATCGAAACCGGTAAACGCACATTGATTGACTTGGGTATTCACGGTGTACATCATGAATTGGTACGTTTAGTAGGTAAGATGAAATATCGTTCTTCTTACGGACAAAACTTATTACAACACTCTAAGGAAGTAGCTGAATTGTGTGCAACCATGGCGGCAGAATTAGGTTTAAATACAAAAAAAGCAAAACGTGCAGGATTACTTCATGATATTGGAAAAGTAGCTGAAAATGAGGAAGAAATGCCTCATGCTTTATTAGGAATGAAGCTTGCTCAAAAATATAAGGAAAAGGCAGATGTTTGTAATGCTATTGGAGCTCACCACAATGAAATTGAAATGGAAACTTTAATTGCACCAATTGTTCAGGTTTGTGATGCCATATCAGGCGCACGTCCGGGTGCAAGACGAGAAGTTGTGGAGGCTTACATTCAGCGTTTGAATCAATTGGAGAAATTAGCGTTAGAATATCCGGGAGTAGTAAAAACTTATGCTGTACAAGCAGGACGAGAACTTAGAGTTATTGTTGGAGCAGATAAAGTTTCAGATCAAGAATCTGCAAAAATTTCATTAGACCTTTCTCGTAAAATAAAAGAGGAAATGACCTATCCCGGACAGATAAAAATTACTGTTATTAGGGAGACAAGAGCAGTAAATTACGCAAAATAATGATTATTAATTGTAAACCTGTAAATTGACGGAACAACGTAAGGGCAGATTTATATGTCTGCCCAAATAACGTAGAATAACAATATTTAGACGTTCAATTTGAGCGTCTTTAAATAAAAAAATAAATTATAAATTAAAAGGCTAATAAGCTAATAAACAAAAATGTAAATAGCTAATAGTCAATAAAAACAGAAATAAAATGAAAAAAATAATCTTTTTCATTTTTACCGTATTTTTTTCATGCCATACGTTTTCTCAAACGATTCATCGGCAATATGCTCCTCAAACCAGAAATAATTACTTAGAAGAATGGTTGAGCAAGCATCCTTTTTTGCCTTTTACTGATACAATAATATACGAAACATCATTTAAGGAGAATAAACTATCCAAATTATTGGATAAAAACTTGAAATTTCAAACTAATAAACCTTTATCTTTTTTAATCATGCCTTCTGTACATGCACTTATAGGCAAAGATATGTCAGAAGAAGATCGGGGACTAAATTCCGGAATTGGTATCAGGACGTATGTAAATTATAATGACAAAATTGCACTTGACGGCACATATCGTTTTCATACATTTAGACTGTATAACTTTGAAAATGATTTCTTAACAGAAAGACAAGTACTACATGGCAGGGGAATTCCTTCAGATAATGGATATCATGATTTTTCCTTTTATCTCAATTGGCATGCCGGTCGTTATTTTAATATTGAAAGTGGTTTTGGGAAACATTTTATTGGAAAAGGACATCGCTCACTGTTATTATCCGATGAAGGATTTAATTATCCTTATCTTAAAATCACTACAAATATTTGGCATTTTCAATACATCAACCTTTGGGTAAAGCTAAAACACATACAAAATAGCAACCTTAATCATTGGAATGATTTTTATGATAAATATGTTGCCATGCATTATTTAAGTTGGAAAATTCATCCAAAATTTAGGATTGGCTTTTTTGAAGCTATTGTTTGGCAAGGAGAAAATGAAAATGGGAAGCGAGGTTTTGAGGTTAATTACTTGAATCCGATTATTTTTTATCGTCCGATAGAATATGATATTGGCTCTCCTGATAATGCATTGATTGGATTTGATGCTGATTTTCATATAAAGAATCACCTATTTTATTTCCAACTGATGTTAGATGAATTTAAAATCAAAGAGCTAAGAGCTATGAACGGTTGGTGGGCAAATAAACAAGCTTTTCAATTGGGTTGGCGATATTTTAATGTATTTGGATTTGAGAATTTGCATAGTTTAGCTGAATTTAATTACATCCGCCCTTTTACTTACTCTCATAAATTGGAGGGGCAAAACTACGGACATTACAATCAACCTTTAGCACACCCTTTGGGAGCAAATGTTGTAGAGGGAATTTTTAATTTGTCTTATAGTAAATCGCGTTGGTTTTTTAGATTAAACAATACTGTTTCTTTATTTGGAAGAGAAAATGAGGGAGAGAATTATGGTGGGGACATCTTTTTGAGTTATGAAACACGTACAAAAGATTATGATAACTTTGTAGGGCAAGGCGTAAAGCATTTATTGTACAATCATCAATTACAAGTTTCGTATCTTATTAATACAAGTATTCATTTAAATTTGTTTTCAAGAATAACATTTCGAAAGCATCAAATTGAAGACAAAACTTCTCAACATTTGTTCTTTGAATTAGGGTTAACAAATATTTCTTTTGAAAAATCATCTCATTGGAAAGATTATTAGAGATTGTGAATTAAATGAATGTGGTAATTTGAAAGAAAAAGTTCTTAATTGATTATTCTATTTGTCTCTTTTCTGTTAAAATAGCCAAAGACTAAAAGTCAATAGATAATAAACAAAATCATTACCTACTGATTAAAACACTAATTATGAGACAATTTACTTTAACTTTTATAGCAATAATATTATTTATAAACTATTCATTTTCTCAATCGGGAAATAAATACAAAACAAAACATCAGATGAAACAGAAAGAAATTTATTTTGCAGGTGGGTGCTTCTGGGGTACGGAACATTTCTTTAAGCAAATACACGGTGTGATTTCAACTACATCCGGATATGCTAATGGCTCCATGAAAAACCCCACATATCAAGACGTATGTTCAGAAACCACAGGTTTTGCCGAAACGGTTAAAGTAACATATGACCCTGAAACAGTTGAGCTTGAATTATTAATTGATTTATTTTTCAAAACCATTGACCCTACAAGTCTTAACAAACAAGGAAATGACATTGGGACACGTTATCGTACCGGCATCTATTTTGTGGATAAAAAAGATGAATCTGTAATAAAAAAGGCGCTTACTGAACTTCAAAAAAAGCATTCAGAAAAGATTTATATTGAAAACGAACCGTTGAAAAACTTTTATAACGCTGAAACTTATCATCAAGATTATTTGGAGAAAAATAAAAACGGATATTGCCACATTCATCCCGAATTATTCGAATTAGCACGAAAAGCAAACCCTAAAAAGACAACCAAAACCTATAAAAAACGTACAGATGCTGATTTGAAGCAAATATTAAATGAAATACAATACAATGTTACCCAAAGAAATGCCACAGAACCTCCTTTTTCTAATGAATATTGGGATGAATTTGAAGAGGGTATTTATGTGGATATTACCACAGGAGAACCTCTTTTTATTTCTACCGATAAATTTGAGTCGGGATGTGGATGGCCAAGCTTTTCAAAACCTATTGATAACAAATTGATTGAAGAGAAGAAAGATTTGTCTCATGGCATGATACGTGTTGAGGTTAGAAGCAAAACCGGAGACGCTCATTTAGGGCATGTTTTTCCGGATGGCCCAAAAGAAAAAGGAGGATTGCGATATTGTATCAATAGTGCTTCTTTAAAATTTATCCCCAAAAAAGAAATGGAAGAAAAAGGGTATGGAGCATACCTTTATTTATTTATTAGATAATGTGAAAAAATAAAAATCAGTTTAAAAATTGTCAAACACAAAATATAAACAAAGTAAAATCTAAATAAGTATTTAACAATAAGTTGTTTATAAATATTTTAAAACAGCAAAACCCATGTTTTTATCACAAGTTTTTTTATTATTTAAAGACTTCATTTAAAATATTTTTCATAAGAATTATTGATTTTCAAAAATAAATCTTATCTTTGCAGCCATTTTAAAGAAAGAAATTGTAAAAACTCAAGATAATGGGAAAGAAAGATTTATTACAGTATGTTGAAGATACTTTTGTGGAAAAAAGAGAATTTCCAAAATTCGGCGCAGGAGACACAATAACTGTAGATTATAAGATTAAGGAGGGGGAAAAAGAACGTATTCAAAGTTTTCGTGGCATTGTGATTCAAATTGCAGGAACCGGTGTAAACAAAACTTTTACCGTTAGAAAAATGTCTAATGGTATAGGTGTGGAAAGAATCATACCTATGAACTCACCTTCTATAGACAGTATTAAAATTAACAAAAAAGGAGCGGTTAGGCGTGCTCGTATTTTCTATCTTAGAGGAAGAACCGGTAAAGCCGCCAGAATTAAAGAAAAAAGAATGTAAGAAATATATTCTTCAAAATAAAAAAGGCTTTAAAATTAATATTAATTTTAAAGCCTTTTTTATTTCATTAAGTTTAAATGAATTCTTTTCTTGGAATCATCCTAAAATTACTATATTTGTGCTTTCATTTCTATGGAAATGATTAGAATGTTCATAGAAAAAATAAGGAGACTTCTAAAAATAGTAAATGAGGATTTTATATTTGAGAAACGAAGAAGTTTGCATTTTAAGAAGTCCCAAATAAGATAAAAAATAAATTACATGAGATATTCAGAACATGAGGTGTTATTAGCCTTAAAGGAAGTGATTTACTTCCCTAAAAAAAATAATATCGTTGATTTAAACATGGTAAAAGACATCAGAATCAATGGTAATGAGATTTATTTCTCCATTGTTTTTGCTGAAAATGATGAACAGGGGTCGCGTATTGTAGCACAATCTGCTGAAAAAGCTGTCAAAGAAAATTTATCATCAGAATTAAACGTAAAAATTAACGTTAAATTTGGAGATACCAATGAGGATTTTGGCATTTCTAAAGTGCACAACATTGTAGGTGTGGTTTCCGGAAAAGGAGGAGTAGGAAAATCTACTGTAGCCGTGAACTTGGCATTATCTATTGCTAAAAAAGGAGCCAAAGTAGGTTTGATTGATGCAGACATTTATGGCCCTTCTATTCCAATGATGTTGGGTGTAGAAAATGAAAAGCCCCATGTGGTAAATAATGGCGAAAAAGATATTATTTTACCCATAAAAAAACATGGTATCAAGATTTTATCCATTGGATTTTTTGTAAATCCAAATCAAGCATTAGTTTGGAGAGGGCCAATGGCCGCCAGTGCTTTAAAACAGCTTTTTAATGATGCCGATTGGGGTGAATTGGATTATTTAATCATTGATTTTCCTCCAGGAACAGGTGATATCCAATTAACTGTGGTACAAGAAATGGCAATGACCGGAGCAGTAGTGGTTTCTACACCGCAAAATGTTGCTTTAGCAGATGTGAGAAAAGCTATTCAAATGTTTAGACAAAAAGAAATTAATGTGCCGATATTGGGATTGGTTGAAAATATGTCTTATTTCACACCACCAGAATTGCCGGATAATAAATATTTCATTTTCGGAAAAGACGGTTGTAAGAATTTAGCAGAAGAATACGGCATAAAATTCTTGGGAGGCATCCCTATTGTTGAAACTATTGCAACATGTGGAGATAAAGGCACACCAGTAACATTAGAAAGTGATAAAAATAAGTTGGTTAGTGATGCTTTTGACGAGTTGGCTAACAATGTAATTGTGCAAGTAAATACAAGAAATATAAAACTACCACCTACACAAAAAGTGGAATTAAAATAAGAAAATATGGCAGAAAAAAAAGAATTAGAAAGAAAAGTATTAAACATATTAGAACAAATTCGCCCATACTTACAAGCTGATGGCGGAGATATTGAGTTTATAGAATTAACCGATGATAATGTGGTAAAAGTAAATTTAACCGGTGCTTGTGGCTCATGTCCATATAGCACAATGACATTGAAAAATGGTGTGGAAGAAGCACTTGTTAAGGCTATTCCGGAAATAAAATCGGTAGAATCAATTTAGAAGAACTTTATTCATTGAATGAGACTTCATTCAAGGTGAGAAGCATAAAAAGTAAGCGGAAGCAAATCTTTTATGCTATTAATAATAAATATTTTACCTTTTTGAGAGGCTAAAATAAATCTGATGGGTTTTTGTTGAATATTTTCATATTCGGCAAAAACCTGTCTGCATATTCCACAAGGGGAAATTGGGTTTTCTTGTGTGTAATTACTTCCTGAAGAGGTAATACAAACGGTATCAATTACTCCATTCGGACAGTTGGCTTTGGCGGAAAATACAGCCACTCTTTCTGCACACAAACCCGCAGGATAAGATGCGTTTTCTTGATTGTTTCCTAAAAAAATGGAGTTATCTTCCATTCGTAATGCTGCACCAACCTTAAATTTTGAATATGGAGCATAGGCTTTCTCTCTGATTTCTTCGGCTTTTTCCAGCAATTCCAAATCAGCTTTTGAAAGCGCCTCTCTATTTTCAACTATTTGATAATCAATTTCTATATGATTTATTTTCATTTTTCTTAGGTATTGTTTCTAACGATTAGTCCTTGGCTGGCTAATTCAGTCTTCCATTCTCAGGTTATCTTAAAGCTTCCTGAATTAATTTATGATAAATATCTGCAGCATCCATTCCTGCACAACGCAGTTGTTGAGGCACAATACTGGCATCACTCAATCCGGGGATGATATTCACTTCCAAGAAATAAAAGGTTTCATCTTGTAAAATGTAATCGAAACGAACCAACCCTTTACAATCAAACTTTTGATATAAAAAAGTGGATATTTTTTGACATTCAGCTGTTTTTTCATCCGAAATTCTTGCCGGCGTAATTTCTTCAGAAGCACCATTGTATTTGGCTTCATAATCAAAAAAAGAAGTTTTGCTAACAATTTCGGTCAAAGGCAAGGCTGTTTCTTTTCCCTCCACACGAAATACACCACAACCAATTTCAGTACCATTTAAGGCTTCTTCCACCAACACCTCATCATCTTCTTTGAAAGCAACATCCACAGCTTTCAAAAAATCTTCTTCTTTTTCTACCTTTGAAATCCCCACACTTGAACCGCCTTTGTTTGGCTTCACGAAACAAGGTAATCCCACCTCTGCAATAAGCGATGTTGCATGAACAGGTTCATTTTTTCTAATGCAAATGGTTTTTGCCACATGTACACCCAAATCATGGGCAATATATTTTGTAAAATCCTTTTTAAAGGTGGTGGCAGCCGTATAGGTGCTGCTTGAAGTATATGGAATTTTCATCAAATCAAGATAACCCTGAAGTTTTCCATCTTCTCCGGGTGTGCCATGTATGATGATAAACGCTACATCAAAAGTAATTTTTTGCTCATTAACAGTAACTGAAAAATCATTTCTATCAATCTCATATTTTTGGTTTTTATCATCAATATAATGCCAATCTAAGCCTCTCATATGTATAAAATACACATTATAGATGTTGTTGTCGAGATTTTTCGCTACCGATTTAGCACTATTGATAGACACCTCATATTCGCCAGAATCTCCGCCGGCAATCAAAGCTACATTGATTTTATTTGTTAAAGTATGCATGGAAAAGATGATTTGTATTCATAATTTTTTCAAACAACTCCACTCTACCTTCATTATTTTTGGCAGAGGTAATAAACATTTCCGGCAATTCTTCCCATTGTATCAGTAATTCCTTTTTGTAATGCTCAATATTTTGTTCTAACTCTTTTGGTTTCAATTTATCTGTTTTGGTGAAAACCAAACTAAACGGAATTTGATGAATAGCTAAATTTTCAATAAATTGCAAATCAATCTCTTGCGGTTTGTGCCTACTATCAATCAATACAAAAGTATTCATCAAAGGCATTCGATTTAATAAAAAAGTGTCAATCATTTTCACAAACGACTGTCTCACTTTTTTGGGTGTTTTGGCATATCCATATCCCGGCAAATCTACCAAGTACCATGATTCATCTACCAAAAAATAGTTGATAAGTTGGGTTTTTCCCGGTGTAGAAGATGTTTTTGCCAGTTTTTTTTGCTGAACCAATGCGTTAATCAACGATGATTTACCAACATTACTCCTGCCAATAAAAGCATATTCCGGAAATTTGACTTCCGGAGCTTCCTTTATTGATGGGCAGCTTTTAACAAATGTAGCACTAACATGTAGGTGATTATTCTCCATAACCTAATTCTTCAAAGTTTATTTTGTAACGTACTTTCTTATCATGATAAATATCTGCTACCGTAACCATAATCGCTGACTCTTCCACTTCGCCAAAAGCAGAATTAATTGCCGTTCCAAAAATTTTCATTGTGCTACTTAAATTCATGTAAGCATTTACTAAAGGCGGTACTCTTTCACCTTTTTCTTTCAGGATACGTCCCATAATTTTGTTATCCTCCTCAAAATCTTTTCCGGTAAGTTGGCTCAACAATTCTTCCTTATCATGCGTTATCAAAAGCGGTTGATGCGGCATTACCAATTGTTGGGTGTCTTTGAAATATTTATGTAAAAAAACATGCAGCAAATCTCTTGCATAAGGGTCAAAATTTCTGTACATGGTAAATTTTCCGAAATAATACTTGACATATCGATTACGATCCAATATTGAACCCAACCCATCCCACAGATTATCAAGCGAATACAACCCTTTTCTCAAATCTTTTGTGGGCTGGTATTCCGGTTGTATAAAACTTCTGCCCAATTCTATGGTATAAGGCAAATATTCAGCAATAAATTGCTCCGAAAATCGAAATAATTTTGAGGTCGGACTCTGAGGCACACCATTTTTATCAAGAGGAATTTTATTTCCTTCAATGTAGCGATAACCACCCACAATCTCCTCATTTTCATCATCCCAAACAATCAGTTGTTTGAATGGCGATGCTGCCGTATCGTATTTATCAATATCCATTGATTTTCCGGTTCCTCCACCAGCTTCTCTAAACGTAATTTCCCTCAATCTACCCAATTCTTTGAATGTATTTGGGGCTTGATCATGGGTAAAAATATATATACTCCGATTGGCTTTATTGGTTTTTCTCACCCATAAATCATCAGTTAACTCTTTTTTTATCAATTGTTTTGAAATTGGATCAATTATCTTTTCCATATCAATATTTTTTAATCCAGTTTTAACTCTTTTTTATTACAACTTTATTATTGCCTAATTCATAGACTTTTTCCTTAATAACCTTAGCCCATTCTCTATCATTTTTCGACTTGTCCAACTCAGTATAAGATATAGGTTTCCCAAATGTAATGACAATGTCTTTATTTTTCTGTTTATACACCTCATCAATCAGATACAACATTTCAATATTGGCTTTTATCTTGAAAAATTTCCTGAAATTTGATAAGTTATAGAAAAAATTAGAGTTTTTACCACTAATAAATACCGGTACAATATCTCTTTTATGGCGTTTTGCCTTACTCACAAATGTTTTCTTCCATTCCAAATCACAAATCTCACCTTTCTTTTTTCGAGAACATAGTCCTGCCGGAAAATAAAGTACCGTTTTTTCTCCTGCAAAAGTATCTTCAATCAACCTTATATTTCCAGCATTACTTCCATGTTTGTTAATTGGAATAAAAAACATGCTTAGGTTATCAATCCCCATCAAAATATCATTGACCGGAAAAACAACATCTTTATAAAACTGTGATACCGCCTTGATAAAGGCAATACCATCCAAACCACCCAATGGGTGATTAGCAACAAAGACAAGCCTTTGATTTTTAGGGATATTTTCTGCTCCAACTATTTTCAGGTTAATATCAAAATCATTGACTATTGCATCTACAAAATCAAGCCCTTCTTTTTCATGATGTTTCTCAAGAAACGCATTGATATCTTTAACATGCGTAATTTTATTTAGGTAAGCATACAAAAATCCGGGCAAGCGTTTTGCCAATTTCGGACTCTTGTTTGCCACCACATCTTTTATCACAATTTTCTTAAAAGTCATCTTCCTTAGCTAAAAATATGAACAAATATACATGATAATTTTGAATTTTCACACATCTTGTCCAATAACAATCCCTACATCATTATTCTAAAGCTATCAAACTTCTAAAAAAACAATACCCCAAACACTATTATGTAGAGCAGATTGTTGAAATATGAAAAAATTATATTGATTTTGTGGAGTATTAGCCTTTGAGTTTTAGCAGCTATACCTTAATCTTTATTATACAATTAGATTTACAGCAAACCTCATTATGTTGATATGTATTTTAAGTATTTCTCTTTTATTAATTTACAATAATTATAAATTTTACTACCTACCCCATAATTCCCTGATTTTATCACTCAATTTTCCTCAAAACAACTTTTTCTTTATAAGAGCAACAAGGTTTATATTTTTTAGTTATTTTCTCATATCCTTCTTTCTCAAATGACAATATCACTTTAGGGCAGCCTAACAAACCTCCTACATTTGAGAAAAAATCAAATTTACCCAAACTATCCGTATAAATAGTTGTTTGCGAGACATTCAAACTATCTCCTGACTTAAGGGATTTTATTTTTACATTAGCAATTGGAAAATTGGTTTCTGAATCAACTACTGTTCCTTTTACAATCTGATGACATTCACAAGAAACTATAACAGAAAAAGCCAATAATAATATTCCCAATCTTATAATCCTCATTTGTTTCATAATTACATTTTTTATCGTGCATAAAAACCTACAATACAATTTTTAATTCCGAAAAATTGTATTGCTATTAACAATCTCATTTTGATTTAATTTTCTCATTTTTTCATCAAATATATCTCCATCAAATTGTATGGTTAAACTATCAGAAAACTTGCTTTTGTCAGTATAAAACAAAAGTGTATCAATAAATATTTCGTGAGCATCAATAGTTATCCACCAACCATCACCATCTTTAAATTGACGACCACAAATCTGTTGATATTTATAACAACTATCATTGCATAAAGGAGGTGTTGTATTGAAATAAAAGCCATCTGAAGGTGCCCATATAACAATATTCATATCGCTCTTATTTCTAAGTTTAACGACTAATGGGAACATCCAAACATCTTTCAACCAAATCTTTCCTTCAGCATAACCGGCTTTGCTAATTTTAGAAGCAGGTATTGAACTTATTTTAAGTTCTAATATCTCAGATGAAGTTTTTTGATCGACTGGCCGAAGAAATAACGAACACCCTGACAACAGCAGTAAAATAAAAACAATACGTATAATTAGCTTCATAAGTCAAATTATTTGATGAATAAGTATTGTAATCTATAATTATCCAGATGCATTTTTTTGATTTTGCATAACAAATATACCAAAATAAACAACACATACATTTTGAGGAATCGCAAATACAAATTCACAAAAAAAATTACCACTAAAAACCTCAAATTATACTTCTGAAAAAAATACCCTATTTTATTCATTCCCCAAATTCCCCCATTTTACCCCACTAAAAAATTATAAAAGAATTATAAAAACAATATACGACTGATTAACAGTAAATTAAACAGAAATCCTATTTTACATATAATTTTAAAAAAAATTAAACCTCAAAAATTATTTGAAATTTTTATTATTTCTAATTAACTTAAAAACAATAGTTTATAATTTTATAAAAATAAAAATGGGAAAAAATGCAAAAAAATGGGATTTTATAACAGAATAATTTGTACTTTTGGAGAAAATCTATTTTCATGATAACCATTAATGGCAATGCAACCTGTAAATTGGACGATAAATTCCGTCTATCTTTACCTGCAAAATTTCTTCGTCAGATAGAAGCTTTGCAAGAAAAGGATTGGTTTATCATGAAACCATCATTGGATTTACCTTGTATTGAGTTGTATCCCAAAGCGAGTTGGGTATCACTACAAAAAAACGAGTTAGAGAAATTAGATAGGCTTGCGACTGAAAGACAACATTACTTGCTAATGTTCATGAAGAATCACCAATTGGTAAAATTGGACAAGTCAAACAGGCTGTTAATTCCACAAGAATTATTGGAATTTGCCAACATAAAAAAAGAGGTAATGTTAGCCCCTATTATTGATGTTATTCAAATTTGGGACAAAGAGACCTATGATCGCGAGACCGATAAGCTATTAAAGAATCGAGTAAATTTAACCAATATAGCATTAAGTCAAAGAAATGTATAATACAGGAGTTTACCATAGACCAGTTTTGCTTGAAGAAAGCATTGCCGGCATGTGCATTCGTCCCAACGGGATTTATGTGGATGTCACTTTTGGCAGTGGCGGACATTCATGTGCCATATTGGATAAATTATCCAAAGAAGGCAAACTTATTGCTTTTGACCAAGATCCTGATGCACAGAAAAATGCAATTGACGACCCTCGATTTATTTTAGCATCCGGAAACTTTAGTTTTCTAAAAAATTTCCTCAAATACCACAACACATATCCCATTGACGGATTGATTGCAGATTTAGGTGTATCTTCATTTCAATTTGACAATCCTGAAAAAGGATTTTCAATCCGAAAGGACGGTCCTTTGGATTTGAGAATGAATCCCGACATGAAATTATCGGCAGCAACTGTTATTAACACTTACCCTGCAGAAAAGCTAATGGCAATATTCAAGCAATTTGGCGAAGTAAGAAACGCATACGCTTTAGCCAAAAAGATTGTAAAACTGCGAGAAGAAACACCATTTACCTCTACCCTACAATTGGTGGAAGCAATAAAAACAATGGCACCCCGAGATAAGGAAAACAAATTTTTAGCTCAAGTTTTTCAAGCTTTACGAATTGAAATCAATCAGGAATTAGAGGCATTGAAAACAATGCTCAATCAAGCTTTAGAAATAATGAAGTCTGGAGGGTACATTTCCGTTATCTCTTACCATTCGTTGGAAGACCGTTTGGTAAAAAACTTTTTCAAAACCGGCAATTTTGAAGGCATCTTAGAAAAAGATTTTTACGGCAATTTATTATCGCCGTTTATTGTGGAAACTAAAAAACCAATTGTGCCTTCGCAAGAAGAAATTGCCATAAATAACCGAGCACGAAGTGCAAAATTACGAATAGCAAAAAAACGATAACAATGAGTGCAAAGAAAAATACCATACTTGATTTTTTTATGTCTTTCATTTCCGGAAAGATGATACAAGATTTAAACACAAAAAAATCTATAAAAGTAGCATCATTGCTCTTGGTATATGGAGTAATCATTGTTGGAAACACCTATTACGGACAAAAACAAGTCAGCGAAATAGAAATATTAAAAAAGAATTTATCAAATTTAAAATACAAACAATCTATTTACCGATCTGATTTGATGGATATATCAAAACAATCATCAATCAGTAAGGCATTAAAAGAAGATGGAATTGTAGTTTCAAAAACAATTCCTCAAAAAATAACCGTAAAAAAACAAAGTCATGAGTAGCAAGAAGAAAGACAAAGAAAAATTGCCTATACTCCTTCGCGTGTCGGTTATTTACATTATAATCGCAATCGTGAGTGTTTTGATTTTAAATCAAATCTGGTATTTGCAATTTGCCAAAGGAAGTACATGGCGAGAAAAAGCCAACAAAATCACTTACAAAACGGAAGTTGTTAAAGCTACGCGCGGAAATATATGCGACGAAGATGGTGCACCCATTATTACTTCCGTAAAATTATACGACATTGCAATCGATACAAAGTATCTTTCTGATAGTGTTTATAATTTATATGTAGACAGTTTAGCACGTGACCTTTACACGTATTTCCCTAAGAAATCATACAATTTTTATCGTGAAAGATTAAAAAAAGGACACAAAAAAGGTAATAGAAGACTAATACTTCAACGAAACATCAACTATGAAGAGTTGAAAATCGTCAAAGAGTTCTCTATGTTTAAACTCGGATATATGAAAGGCGGACTAATTGCAATTCCAAAACAAAAACGCCATAAAATATATAACGAAATGGCTAAAAGGACATTGGGTTATGTATCTGAAAAATCCGGAGATAAGCAAAGTAAAGAAAAAAAATTAATTGGGATAGAAGGATTTTATAATGATTATTTAAAAGGTGTCGAAGGCAAAAGACATGTCCAAAAAATCGGCGGCGGAAAATATATACCGGTTAATTTTGACAAACATCTTAAACCAAGAAACGGGATGGATGTGATTACAACCATAGATGTAAATGTTCAGGATGCTGCCGAAAGCTCACTTAGAAAACAAGTGGAAGAACAAGAAGCTGATTTTGGTTGCGCCATTGTAATGGAAGTAAAAACAGGCTATATCAAAGCCATTGCCAATATCGGAAAATACAAAGGAAAATATATCGAAGATTATAATTACGCCATAGGGCGAAAAATGTCGCCGGGTTCTACTTTTAAAACCGCCACATTTTTAGCTGCATTAGAAGATGGTAAAATCTCTGATTTTAATGATATGTACAACACAACCAAAAAAGGGTTTATGAGATTTCATAACAGAACACTGAAAGACGATCACGGTTGTGGTACAATTTCATTAGGAAAAGTATTAGAACAATCTTCGAATATTGGAACTGCTTTATTAGTTAATAAATATTACAAAGACAATCCTCAAGAATATCTTGACAGAATCCGAAAATTCCACCTTATGGATAAAACCGGAATTGATATTTACGGCGAACCCAAACCACTCATTCGAACACTTGACTCTAAATATTGGTCTAAAGTTTCTCTTACATGGCTATCTTTCGGATATGAATCGGAGCTTACACCTCTACAAATCCTTACATTTTACAATGCCATTGCCAATGGCGGTAAAATGATGAAACCTCAATTGGTACAAAGAATTGAAAGTGAGGGAAAAGTAATTGAATCTTTTGATCCCAAAGTAATTGACGAAGCCATTGCTTCGAAAAGCAACATTGACAGCATTAAAGTATTGCTCGAAAATGTAGTAAAAAGAGGCACTGCCAGAAACCTAAAAGACGCTCCATATACTATTGCCGGAAAAACAGGCACAGCTATTGTTGATCCAAGCGCAAAAAAATTCCCTAATCATCGTGCTTCTTTTGCCGGATATTTTCCTGCAGAAGATCCTCAATATTCTATTATTGTAGTGATAAACAGACCTCGAAAAGGAAGTATTTACGGAAACAGAGCTGCCGGAAATGTATTTAAAGCTATTGGAAATAAAATTTATGCAAAGCATATTAACATTCCGCCAAAAGACAATTACGCATCTGACAGTATTAAAACTAATCCTCCAACATACGTGATTGGAAACAGTCAGGATGTTGCGAACGCATACGAAAGCATAGGCTACAAAGCAAGCAAACCACAATCGGAATGGATTATTTCATTACCAGAATCAGATACTGTATCATTTAAAAAACGAGCAATAAATCCAACGACCATTCCTGATTTTAAAGGGATGAATCTAAAAGATGCCGTATATATTGCGGAAAAAATGGGATTGAAATTTAAAATTGTTGGTAAAGGAAAAATTACAAAACAATCTATCAAACCGGGTACAAAAATCAATAAATCTCAAAAGATTACACTTACATTATCTTAAAATAACGCAACATGCAATTAAAACAAATCATATCGGATTGCCACATCAAAAACTCATATCATTTTACAAATGATGTGAAGGTAAATCATCTTGCTTTTGACAGTAGAGCTGTAAAAGCAGGCGATATGTTTATTGCAATTAGAGGAACGCAAACGGATGGACATCAATATATTGAACAAGCCATCCAAAAGCAAGCTAATGTTATTGTTGGAGAACAATTTAACCCTGAAACAATTGAAAATAATCAAGGCGTGATTTTTCTTGAAGTGGAGAACAGTCAAAAATTCTTAGGAATTGCCGCCCACACATTTTTTGGCAAACCGTCCGAAAAATTGAAACTTGTAGGTGTTACCGGAACCAATGGAAAGACAACCATTGCCACTTTATTACATGAATTGTTTACCCAATTGGGATATTGTGCTGGATTACTATCCACCATCGAGAACAAAATTAAGCAAAAAGTAGTTCCTTCTACACACACCACCCCCGACGCCATTAGTTTGAATAAAATGTTGCAAGAAATGGTTAGTCAAGGTGTTTCCCATTGTTTTATGGAAGTTAGCTCGCATGCCATTGATCAAAACAGAATTGCAGGATTAGGATTTGCCGGTGGCATATTCACAAACATCACGCAAGATCATTTGGATTATCATAAGGATTTCAAATCCTATATCCATGCCAAGAAAAAGTTTTTTGACGGACTTTCCAATCAAAGTTTCGCATTATCAAATGCCGATGACCGAAATGGAAAAGTTATGCTACAAAACACAAGAGCTAAGAAAATATATTATGCATTGCGAACACCTTCAGAAATAAAAGGAAAAATTCTTGAAAATAGTCTGGAAGGGCTGTATATGACAATTGATAAAAATGAAATTTGGTTTCAATTGCCCGGTGTGTTCAACGCATATAATTTGTTAGCAATTTATGGCGCTGCCACTTTATTAGGTGAAGACCAAAAGGACGTGCTCACAAAAATGAGCCAACTACATTCTGCTGAAGGCAGGTTTGATGTGGTAAAATCAGCGGAAGGGAAAATTGCCGTCATTGATTATGCGCACACGCCTGATGCATTGGAAAATATTTTAGAAACACTTAATCAGTGTCGAAAACCCAATCAAAAAATCATAACTGTAGTAGGTGCCGGCGGAAACAGAGACACCACAAAACGCCCTATTATGGGAAAAGTTGTCGCCTCGCAAAGCGACCAAGTGATTTTTACATCTGATAATCCGAGAAACGAAAATCCGGATGATATTATTGAAGACATCGTAAAAGGTGTTGAACATAAAGATAAGGATAAAACCATATCCATATCGAACAGAAAGGAAGCCATAAAAACCGCTTGCTTATTGGCAAAAGGCGAAGATATTATACTCATTGCCGGAAAAGGACATGAAAAATATCAAGAAATCAATGGCGTGAAAACCTATTTTAATGATAAAGAAATTGTGTTAAACATATTTAATAAGGCTTAACCATGTTATATTACTTGTTCAGTTATTTAGACAAAACATACGATTTTCCCGGAGCCGGTGTATTTGAATATCTGTCATTTCGCGCTGCAATGGCGGTGATTTTTTCATTGCTTATTTCAATGGTATTCGGGAAAAATCTTATTAAGATACTGAAAAACAAACAGATTGGAGAAACAGTAAGAGATTTGGGATTAGAAGGACAAAAGCAAAAAGAAAAGACCCCTACAATGGGTGGTATTATTATTATTGCCGCCATCCTCATCCCTGTTCTTTTATTTGCAAAATTGCATAATGTTTATACCATCTTACTTATTTTTAGCACATTATGGCTTGGTCTTATAGGTTTCTTAGATGATTACATCAAAGTTTTCAAAAAAAATAAGCGTGGTTTAGCCGGAAAATTTAAAATCTTAGGACAAGTAGTCTTAGGCATTGTAGTTGGCGCTATCATGTTCTGGAATCCTGAAGTAATCATTAAAGAAAAAGTAAAAGATCAACAGGTAATAGAGACAAAAACTCAAAATAATGAAACCGACAATGAATACCAAGCATCCAGTCGTTCTACAAAAACCACTATTCCTTTTGTGAAAAATAATGAGTTGGATTACGCAAAAATATTAAAACCATTCGGTGTTAAAGATAAAAAATACGCTTTTATTGTGTTTATACCAATTGTCATTCTCATTATTGCCGCAGTATCTAACGGCGCCAATCTAACGGATGGTATCGATGGATTAGCCGCAGGAACTTCAGCAATTATAGGTAGTACATTAGGCATATTGGCATGGATATCCGGAAACATCATTTTTTCCGATTATCTTAATATCATGTACATCCCGAATGTGGGTGAAACCTCCATTTTCATCAGTGCTTTTGTGGGTGCTTGTATTGGTTTTTTATGGTACAATACCTATCCGGCACAGGTTTTTATGGGCGATACTGGCAGTCTAACATTAGGTGGACTTATTGCTATCATCGCCATTATCATTCGCAAGGAATTATTAATCCCAATCCTTTGCGGGATATTTTTCGTAGAAAATTTATCGGTGATACTACAAGTATCTTACTTTAAATATACAAAAAAGAAAACGGGTGTGGGAAAACGCATTTTTAAAATGTCACCCCTACATCATCATTATCAAGTTTTGGGATATAAAGAACCCAAAATTGTATTACGATTCTTTATTATAGGAATCATGTTGGCCGTATTAACAATTATAACACTTAAAATCAGATAACCATACTATGTTTTTAGAAAATTTAGCTTCTCAGGGAAGAAATGGTATTAGAAGGACAATGGCAAATAATATTATAGAAAAATCAGCTGAAATAAGAAAAGAGTCTATTAAAAAGTCATTGATGAGTTTCAAGCATGAAGCACATAAAATGGAGCATGTAGCAACCATTCATGGTATTGATTTTATTAACGATGCTTTTTCTACAACTGTCAATTCCACTTGGTATGCACTACAAGAAATCAACAAACCTATCATTTGGATTGCCGGTGGACTTGATGTAGATAATAATTATGCGAAATTGTTTGAAATGGCTCAACATAAAGTAAAAGCACTGATTTGTTTAGGAACCAATAATGAGCTTATTACAAATAGCTTGTCAAATGTCATAGAGGATATCTACGAAACTAATTCTATGAAAAGAGCCATAGCATGGGGATACAAATTGGCAAATGAGGGAGATGTTGTTTTACTTTCTCCTGCATGTGCCAGCTTCGATTTATTTGCAGATTACGAAGAGAAAGGCAATGCCTTTAGGAAAATCGTTAAAACATTATAGAGAAATGAAAATAAAGAATAACAGTACATCTTATAAAATAAGCAACATCTTAAAAGGAGACAAAGCCATTTGGGGAATCCTTTTTGTGATGAGTATTATCTCAATTATATGGGTGTATAGCGCTTCCGGAAAATTAGGGTTGCAAAAAACAGAATTTCACCTTTTCAAACAAACGGTAATTATCATTATTGGTTGGGTTACGGCAATATTAACCCATAAATTATCAAAGTCTCATATTCGAAAAACGGCTGTGTTGGCTTATTTAATTATCATTCCGCTTTTAATTCTTAATTTATTTATCAATTCTCGTTGGTTTAAAATTCCAATTATCAATGTAACGATTCAATTTTCTGAAATAGCCAAGATAACAACAATTATCTTTACAGCTATGCTTTTAACTTCTTTTCAGAAAACCATAAAAGAAAAAAACACCTTTATTAAAATACTGATACCCACACTACTTACTTTAGTATTAGTAGTTCCGTTATCAGGCTCAGCAGCAGTTTTGATTTTCACTTCTAATGTGCTACTTATTTATATGGGACGCGCCAGAATTAAGCATCTTTTAGCATTAGCCGGCATCATAATATTAAGTTTATTTCTTTTTGTGCTGATTGTGCGAGCTTTTCCTGTATTAAAAGAAAATTACAGTATTATTAATCGGTGGGAAGGCAGATTTACTTCCTTCTTATTGGATAAAGAGAAGAAAGAAAAAGATGAATTGGCAGGTTCTTATCAAATTAGTCAGTCTAAAATGGCAATAGCCGAAGGAAAACTCTTCGGAAAAGGGATTGGGAAAAGCACTTGTCGGTATTTTTTACCTGAAGCTTACAATGATTTTATTTTTGCTATTATTGTTGAAGAAGCAGGCTCCTTATTCGGACTCTTTGTGTTGTTATTATATTTAGTGTTATTGTATCGAGGGATTCATATTTTCCTGAAAACAAAAGATACATTTAGTCGTTTTGTGGTTTTGGGGCTGAGTGTCTCCATTACCATGCAAGCCATGCTCAACATCTGCGTGGTGGTAGGACTAATTCCGGTTACCGGACAAACCCTACCATTAATTAGTCAAGGCGGAACATCTATTGTTGTTACCTTTTTCAGCTTTGGAATTATTCAGGCTATCACATCACATATTGATAGCGAAAAGCAAATGCAAATTGCAAAAAATGAAAAATAAGAAAGTACATATCATATTAACCGCAGGTGGTACCGGAGGACATATTCTTCCGGCTGTTGCTGTTGCTAATGCGTTGGAAGCTATCCTTGGCGACCAAATAGAAATTCTTTTTGTAGGTGCCGAAGGAAAGATGGAAATGAATATTGTACCTGAAAAAGGATATAAAATTATAGGGTTGCCTATTATTGGATTACAGAGGAGATTAACAGCCAAAAACTTACAATTTCCGATAAAATTATTAAAAAGTATTCGTAAAGCCAAGAAGATTATTAAATCGTTTCAACCGGATGCTGTTATTGGTTTTGGCGGATATGCCAGCGCTCCTGTGTTGAGAGCAGCACAAAAACGTAATATCCCTACATTTATTCAAGAGCAAAATGCTTTTCCGGGAATGGTTAACCGATGGTTAGCAAAAAAAACCACTAATGTATTTTCGGCATATGAAAATATGGAGACGTTTTTTCCGGCAGAAAAAATCATTGTTACAGGAAATCCTATTCGAAAAGTATTTTTTGATATTCCAATTTCTCAAACTGCAGCAAAAGAAAAATTTGCATTAGACAGAGAACGTCCACTTATTTTTGTAATGGGAGGAAGTCAAGGTGCACGAAGTATCAACCATGCCATTAGAGAAAATATTGATTATTTTATCAACAATAATATTTCATTAATTTGGCAAACCGGAAAATGGTTTATTGATGAAGCAAAAACACTTATTAAAGAAAAAAATGCTGACCATTTGATGAAACCTACGGTTTTTATCAATGATATTCATGAAGCTTTTGCTGCTGCAGACATTGTTGTTTCTCGTGCAGGCGCTATTTCTATTGCTGAATTGAGTGCAGCACAAAAACCTTCGATATTTGTTCCGCTACCCATAGCGGCAGAAGATCATCAGACCAAAAATGCACAACAATTGGTGCAAGCTGATGCTGCTTTTATGGTGGAAGACAAAAAAGTGTCGTCAGAATTAATCACAATAATCGAACAACTATTGAATAATCCTATAGAAATGAAAGGATTATCCGATAAAATAAAGACTTTTGCCAAACCTAATGCCGCAACAATCATTGCACAAACCATTCTTAAACAAATTAACGTATTAACGGCATGAAAACATTAAACCAAATACAAAAAGCCTACTTCTTAGGGATTGGCGGTATTGGCATGAGTGCTATTGCCCGGTATTTCAACAGCTTAAATATCGAGGTATTTGGTTATGACAAAACCCCTTCAAAACTTACAGCACAATTGGAAAAAGAAGGGATGCGTATTCATTATAATGATGATATTGCTCAAATTCCAAATAATCTTGACATTGTGGTTTATACGCCGGCAATTCCCAATAATTTGGAGGAATTTTTGTATTTACAACGACAAAATATCCCCATACTAAAAAGAGCAGCAGTATTAGGATTAATTTCAGAAAACATATTTACCATAGCAGTGTCCGGCACGCATGGAAAGACTTCTGTTACAGCTCTTATTGCTCATATTTTACATTATGCAAATAAAAAAGCAGCTGCTTTTGTGGGAGGAATTATGAAGAATTATCATACTAATTGTATATTGTCCGAAAAGCCTGAATACATCATTGTTGAAGCTGACGAATATGATAAATCATTCTTACATCTTCACCCCAATATTTTAGTTGTCAATTCTTTAGATGCCGACCATTTGGATATTTACGAAAATATAAGAAACCTGAAAAATAGCTTTTTACAGTTATGTAAACAAGTAGATGCCAATGGGAAAATTTTTATCAATGAAAAATTGCAAGATGATTTTCAAAATCATAAAACCATTACTTTTGGAAGCAAAGCAACTACAGCTATAAAATTTGCCAATAAACGCATCAAAGAGCACAAACAATACTTTGATTATCAATCTAAAAACCAAAGTATTAAAGATTTAAAAATACAACAACCCGGAACAGTAAATATGTTGAATACATTAGTAGCTGTTGCAGTTGCTATGGAATGTGGTGTGGATAAAGAAACCATAAGAAAAGCGTTGGCTATGTATCAAGGCGTTGAAAGGCGATTTGATATTAAAGCAAGGACAAATCATCATGTTTACATTGACGATTACGCCCATCACCCTGAAGAGATAAACGCTTTAGTAGATGCGGTAAGAAGCCTGTATCCTGATAAAAAAATTACAGGTATATTTCAGCCACATTTGTATAGCCGAACAAGGGATTTTGCAAAAGAGTTTGCTGATAGTTTAGACCGATTGGACGAAGTGATTTTGTTGCCGATATATCCCGCAAGGGAAGAGCCGATTGAAAGTGTTTCTTCTGCATTAATTTACAATCATATGAAGTTAGAAAATAAAAAATTGTTGAATAAAGAAGAAATTATACCATATTTAAATGATAAAAATCCTGTATTTTTGCTCACTATTGGAGCCGGAGATATTGACAGGCTTATAGAACCGATAGAAAAATGGATAAAAAGTAATGAATAAAACATTAAAAATCATATTGTGGTTATTATTTGCCGTGGCAATTATTGTCGGGGGTATATTTTTCAGGCATTCGCATGTAAACGGTGTTGGAAAAGAAATTCAAGTCTCTTTTGTTAATGAAAATGCACGATTTTTTAATGAAAAAGAAATTAAAAGCAAAATTATTAAACTTACGGATTCCATTCATCTCAAAAAAATAAAAGACATTGACCTAAAGCAAATCGAAACTGCTTTGAACAGCAGTGCTTTCATTGAAAATGTAGATGTTTATTTTTCTTTACAACGTAATCTTATTGTGAAGATTAAGGAATACAATCCGATGATTAAGATTATGGACATGAATCAGAAAAAATTCTATATCAGCAAAAAAGGATTTCTGGTTCCTCAGAAAAAAGGAGTTTCAATTAATTTACCTCTTGTTTATGGAGAGTTTAAGTGTCAAAATACCGATTCTTTAACTACAAATAATATTTGTGTTGATTCATTAAAACATAATCAAATATTAAAAGACATTTTTAAAGTATATTCTACGATAGAAGAAAATCAATTTGTACATTCGCAAATCAATCATATATATATTAATAAAAAGCAGGAGTTTGAACTTATTCCTACCATTGGAAAACATATCTTTTTATTGGGCAACACCTCTGATTTAGATAAAAAGATGACGAAAATTGATGTTTTTTATCATCAAATTCTTAAAAATAATGGATGGGATAAATACAAACTCGTAAACTTAAAATATAATCATCAAATCGTTTGCAAGAAATCATTATAACTCATGGAAAATCAAAAAATCATAGCGGGATTAGATATAGGAACTACGAAAATAGCTTGTTTTGTTGGTGCTAAAGATAAGAATGGCAAGATACAAATATTCGGATATGGTTCTGTACCTTCTCATGGTGTAAAGCGAGGAGTTGTTGCCAATATTAACTCTACGGTTGATGCTATAAAACAAGCAGTTGCATTGGCAGAAAAAGATGCAGGTGTAAATATTCGCTCTGTAAAAGTAGGGATTGCCGGTCAACATATTAAAAGTCATCAAAACACCGATAGTATCGTAAGAGAAGATCGAGAGAAAGAAATTGATGAAGCAGACGTTAACCGTATGATAAAAAATATGTACAACATCGGAATGAAACCCGGAGAAGATATTATTTCGGTTATTCCTCAAGAGTACACTATTGATGGCGAGCCCGGTATTCGCGAACCTGTTGGCATGATGGGAAGCAGATTAGAAGCTAATTTTCATATCATTACAGGGAACACATCAGCCGCAAAAAATATTTACAAATGCGTAAGAAAAGCCGGATTAGAAGTTGAAGAACTTATATTAGAACCACTTGCATCAGCAGAAGCTGTATTGTACGAAGATGAGCTTGAAGCCGGAGTAGCATTGGTAGATATTGGAGGTGGCACTACGGATGTAGCTATTTTTCATGAAAGTATCCTGCGTCATACAGCCGTAATCCCTATTGGCGGCGAGGTAATTACCGAAGAAATAAAAGAGAGTTGTGGCATTATAAAAAAACATGCCGAAGATTTGAAGAAAGGTCACGGTTCTTCCTTGGCTCAATTAAATCGAGATGATGTGGTAATTTCCATTCCGGGATTAAAAGGAAGAAGACCTAAAGAAATATCGTTAAAAACGTTAGCAGAGATTATCCAAAAAAAGATGGAACACATCATTGATTTGGTAAATTATGAAATAAAAAGTTCAGGTTATGAAAATAAATTAATTGGAGGTATTGTTTTGACAGGTGGTGGTGCTCAACTCAAGCATATTCAACAATTAGCGGCTTATATTACCAAAAAAGACACCCGAATTGGATATCCAAACGAACACTTGGCATCCGAAACGCTGGAAGAAATTAAACAGCCATTATTTGCTACCGGAATAGGACTTGTTATTATGGGTACAGAAAATAACACCCCATCTCAAAATATTGTAATACAAGAAGAAAAGATTGACCATCAAGAAGAAGAAAAAGAAAAAAATCTTTCTGAACCTGAAGAAAATGACAAACAAAAGGATGATAACAAGCAAAAAACTAAAGAAAAAACCAGAAATAATTGGTTAAAAAGAGGTGGAATTATTAAAGGAGAGTTTTTACAAACACTCCAGGATTTTTTTAACGCTGAGGAAGATGAAGAAGACTAGTTAATTATTAACGTCAGATTGTTAATAAAAAAAATAAAGATTTATTCTACCAACTATTAAATAAAGTACTTTTACATATTAAAATAGAGAAAGAAATTATGCCGATATTAGATTTTGAAAATACAACAAATACAAACAATCGCATCAAAGTAATTGGTGTTGGTGGTGGTGGCGGAAACGCCGTAGGGAATATGTTTAAAGAAGGAATCGTTGATGTTGATTTTATCCTTGTAAATACAGATGCTCAAATGTTAGGCAACAGCCCTGTTCCGGTAAAAATCCAAATTGGAGAAACCGGATTAGGTGCAGGGAACAGACCTGAAGTAGCAAAAGAAGCTGCTATTGAATCTGTTGACAAGATAAAAACGTTGTTGGAAGATAATACAGATATGGTTTTTATTACCGCCGGAATGGGAGGAGGAACAGGAACAGGAGCCGCTCCGGTTATTGCATCAATAGCAAGAGATTTAGGAATTTTAACCGTAGGTATTGTTACTCTGCCTTTTTCTTTTGAAGGACCTAAAAGAATTAATCAAGCCCAAAAAGGAATTGAAGAATTAGGAAAATTTGTAGATACAATTATCATCATTATCAATGATAAAATCCGCGAGATTTATCAAGATATGAAATTCTCCGAAGGTTTTAGAATTGCTGATAATATCTTAACAACAGCTGCCAAAGGAATTGCAGAATTAATTACCCTTCCCGGATATGTGAATGTGGACTTTGAAGACGTTAAACAAGTAATGCAAAATGGCGGAAAAGCATTAATGACTTCCGGAACAGCTTCAGGCGAAAACCGAGCATTAGAGTGTTGTGAAAACGCGCTTAATTCTCCATTAATTGCTGACAATAGTATTCGAGGGGCTAAAAATATATTGTTGAATATTGCTTGTTCAAAAGAGCATGAAATGTCAATGAACGAATTATCTGACATTTCTGATTTTGTTAAAGAAGTATCCGGAATAAAAACAGATGTAATCTGGGGTTCTTGTTATGATGAAGAATTGGGCGACCAATTAAAAGTTACTATCATCGCAACAGGTTTTAGTAAAAACAAGGAAAATGAACAAGCCGAAAAGGTTGAAGTAATTAACTTATACGAAACTAAAGAAAATAAAACCTCTAAAAAAACCGAGAATAAAGCCTCCAATGAGTTTGTTAGGATAACAAATGAAAAAGAAAATTTAGAGGAAGATATTCCTTTACCTGATTTTCAAGACGATCAAAATGATGAGATTGTAGAAAACAGAGAAAAAAAAATTGTAATCCAATTAGGGGAAGAGATTGATACAAAAGCTGTAAACTCGGAAGAGAAAAGAAGTGATGAGGCTTTCTGCGCCGAGAATTTTGAGAGAATTAATAAAATTAGCACAGAAGACGACAGCAAATCATCTCGCAATCAACAAACTTCCAATGAATTAGAAGTTGGTTCTTTTTCTTTCAATACAGGACAAGCTGAGGAAGACAAACACTTTCTGTTATCAGTAAAAAAAGCAAAAGAAAGGTTGAATGTGAAAATTAGTAAAGATGAAAATGCTTTATTAAGAAATAAAGAACTTAAAATTGAAAGAATTACTTCAGGTATAAATGAAGAGGAAGTAAAAAACCAAAGAGAAACCCTATATTCCGAAGAAAAACATACCTCAAAAGAAATAGTAGAATATGATGAAGAAAGTAATGAGGTGGTTATCAAAGAAAACAAACGTTACATAGACAAAAGAGAAGATTAAAACCATGGAATTAGAAAAAAAGATTAACGATGATATTAAGCAGGCTATGCTTGCTAAAGATCATAAAAAATTAGAAGCGCTTAGAGCAATAAAATCAGCCATGTTATTGGAAAAAACCGGCAAAAATGCACCGGAAGAAATCCCGGAATCTGTGGAAATGAAAATATTACAACGGTTGGTAAAACAAAGAACAGAAAGTGCACAAGTCTATAACGAACAAGGAAGAAAGGATTTAGCAGATGAAGAAATATTTCAGGCAGATATCATCAAAAAATATCTTCCGGAACAAATGGACGAAGCAACACTAAAACAAGAAATTGAAAAAATAATCAATGAGGTGGGCGCTTCTTCAATCAAAGACATGGGAAAAGTCATGGGAATTTCATCTAAGAAATTTGCGGGAAAGGCTGACAATAAAACAATATCAAATATTGTAAAAACATTGTTAAACAATGGGTAAGCATAATTATTTCTCGTATTAATAAAGCTATATAAGAATCAAGGTTGAAATTTCTCAATCTTGATTCTATTGTTTTAAAAAACATCAAACATTAATAATTAAGAAAACACAATAACATGAAAAAAACAGTAAAAATATTAGGTCCGGGTTGTACAAAATGTAAAAAAACAGAAGAAATTGTTCGTGCAACCGTTGAAAAAATGGGGATTGACGCTACTGTTGAGAAAATAGAAGACATCACAGAAATCATGAAATATAACATTATAACAACACCCGCTGTTGTAGTTGATGAAGTTGTTAAGATAAAAGGAAAGATTCCAAAAGAAAAAGAAATTATCAATATTTTATCCGAATAAAACACGTTCCTTATCATCATGTTTGATTGGATACAACAATTTTCCAATTGGCTTATCTTTCACGTATTTAATATTAGTGAAAGTAGTCATTTTGGCATCTCTCTGAACTTCTTTATATTCGAAACCATAAAGATTTTCATCCTATTGTCGGTCATTATCTTTATAATGGGAATTATAAATGCTTATTTTCCCACTGAAAAAATCCGCCATTATCTTAAAACCAAAAAATTATATGGATTAGAATACGCTTTTGCTTCTCTTTTTGGCGCAATTACACCTTTTTGTTCTTGCTCTTCCGTACCGCTTTTTATTGGCTTTGTCCAAGGCGGTATCCCTTTGGGCATAACTCTATCTTTTCTCATCACTTCTCCTTTGATTAATGAAGTGGCCATCGCCTTATTTTTAAGTATGTTTGGAGTAAAAACTACCATAATTTACTTCTCTTTCGGCATATTATTAGGTATGTTAGGCGGATGGATATTGGGTAAACTCAAATTAGAAAATTTACTAAGCGATTGGACAAAAGAAATCTTACAGCAAAAAATAGCAATGGAAGACTCCTACGAAGTTGAACATCAGTCCTTTTTAGAAAGACTACCTGACATATTCCAAAATGCGATTGATATTATTAAAGGTGTAGCGCTTTATATTCTTATTGGTGTAGGAATTGGCGCTGCCGTTCACGGTTATGTTCCAAAAGATTTTTTTGAACAATATTTGAGTAGTAATCAATGGTGGACTGTTCCGGTTGCTGTTATATTGGGAGTTCCAATGTACGCCAATGCCGCAGGTATTATTCCTGTGATTCAGGTATTGGTATCTAAAGGTGTTCCTATAGGCACTGCTATTGCCTTTATGATGGCAACTGTAGGATTATCTCTACCCGAAGCGACAATCCTAAGAAAAGTTATGACATGGAAGTTTATCCTTATCTTTTTTGGGGTTATAACCTTTTTTATGCTTATCTCAGGTTTTCTTTTTAATTGGATAATGTAATATTAATACCATTAGCGTCCGAAAGTTTACACAAAACGACTTTATTTTGAGCACATAACCTAAAGCTTTTAGCTGTTAGCCTTTGGCTTTTAGCGTTTTGTCTTCAGCAATTATATTATTTATATATACGAAATTCATCAAACTTAAAAACTTTAAATTTGCAAAATTTAAATAAGCCAAGAGCTAAAGTCCAAAAGCTAACAGCTTGTAAATTAACACTAAATAAATAGTTATCCTAAACAACTGATTGCCTTTACCGGTCTTTAACCAGTCTTATTGTTTTTGAATGAGTTTATTTAAGTAACTCAAACTATTATTGGTTTTAATTCTTGCCCACAGCAAATTGTGGTCAGACATTTGATAGGTTCTCCACTCTTTTCTATAATAATCCCGGATCCCATTTTCCCTGTCATATTTTTCTGCTTTTGCATTGCTCGTACTTTTAACGATATCCTCATAAAATTTAAAATCTTCCTCCGAATTAGTAAAAACAGATTTCATAATCTTAAATACACCGGAATTATTTTCAGATTCACTTTCTACATTTTCAATAACTTCCTTGTCGCACTTAAAAGCTATCTGGTCATAGTGTTTAGTTTCAAGGATATTAGAGGTGCTCACCCTGATATTTTTAGGAATAACAAAACCATTATGCTCCAAAGCATTCATAGTATCGTGGTCAGGTCTTACTATATTAAAGTCCCCTAATAGTATTGTTGCCTTATTCTCTTTTTTTAATTTCTTATCAACCCGATCACTTAGGTATTTTGCAATGGTTTTGATTTCTTTAATACGTTGCTGCAAACCTTCTTTCCCTTGTCCATAATATATGTGGACTGTACATAAATCAAATTTAAACCAGCCGGATTGAAAAGAGACAATATAAGGCGTTCTTCTAAACTGTTTGCCTGACACTAATTTATTATCAGATGAGGTTAGATTTGACTCGCTAATCAAAAGATTGTTAGGTAACACAATCTCTCCTGCAATATTCTTAAACCACACTTTCCGCTTGTCATAAACAAAGGTCATCCTTTCTCCATTACCTCCACCTCTTGAATCTGCCACATCGGTAGCAATATAATCCCAGTCAGGCCCAAGTATTTTCATCACTTTTAACCATTCATCCAGCTCGTTAACCTCTTGTACAGCAACAATATCAAATGCTGAAATAATTTCGGCAATGTAGTATAAACTATCTTTAGTTCTTTTACCAAAACCTCGCCTGTTAGTCTTGCCAAAATCCCTGATATTCCAGGTTCCAATGAGCAGATTATTTTCCGCATCTTTTTGCGGAACGTCTTTCTCTAATTGTTTTTTTAGCTTAATAATTCGTTTAGCTACAAATTCTCTCTCAGAATTTGATCTAAAATCATACTTTAAATAATTGTAAAATGCCATCTTAATTAGTTTTTAGTTAGTTTATATCACCACTCATACCAAGCAACGCATGAGTAGTAAGTAACACAATAAGGAAATAAAACCTGAAATCAAATTGCTCTCAGTCAAGTTTTACTTTGATGGCTAAATTATAAAAAAATGTGATTAAAAACAAATATTTTGGACTTAAATAACTATAGTTATTTTAGTAATAGATAATTTTTCTAATGGTTTTTTCAGAAATCCCATGTTCACCATAGAGCAACATTTCTATCAAGCTCCCTTTGTCATCATATTTATAATTATATTCTGCAATCTGTTTCTTAACATCAGGATAATAACAATCATATTGAATCATCTTTATCAAATTTGATTTGCTATCATACTCAAATACCTTTTGACGAAAACGATGAAACTGCCCTCCTTCCTCTTTTCTAAAACTTATTTCCTCAGATAAGTTATTATTTAAGTATTTAAATATTGTTTTTACCTGCTTTATTTTCTCAAGAACTTCAATTTTATTTCCATTTTCATCATATTTATAATGGTGTTCAAACACGATTTCTCCATTCTTATATTTTGTGCTTTTTATTAACCTTTTCTTTGCATCAAACTTCTCAATTAATTCATTTCCTTCATCTTCTTTAAATTCATTTTCAGCAACTTTTATCCAAGGATCTCTGCTTTCTATATTTCCATTTTCATCATAAATTATCGTTTCAACAGGTTCACCTGTTTTATCAAAAGTTGTCTTTTTCCTAAACTTTCTTTCGCCCATTGTTGTCAAAACAATACTTATTGTTTGAATTTCTTTCACATTTCCTTTTATCTGAAACATCTCCTGAATTTCAGGCATATCTTTATATTCTTGAGTTTCACACGAAATTAAAAAGGCAAAAAATATAATGGCAATAATTTGTTTTTTCATATTATTTATTTCCCGTATTCAACAAATGTGTGATCTTCTCCGTTTAATTCCTGTTCAATAATTCCAGCAATAATGCTCCAATCTCCACCGGCAAGTCCGGCACCGATTGCAGGATAACCAATTCGAAGTCCGGAAAATCTTTCTTTTACCGTTTTGAAAACATTTCTAATGGCATCATAGTCTGCATTTATTCCCATTCCTCCCCAATGAAATTGTGTATATCCATTCACAACAATCAATTTCCCATGATGCGTTTGCATTTCTGCAAAACTAATGGTTCCAAGTTTGGATTTGTCTCCTTTTTCAGTTTCTAAATCTGCTTGATAGGCTTCCGGAAATTGCTGTTTTATCGTTCTTGCAATTCCTGCGCCCATAGTGCAGAAACAATTACAACCATGAATGATTACGTCAAATTCTCCATTAATGGCCAGTTCAATTAAGTCGCCTTTTATTTTTTTCAAAATTCGTTTGTTTTAGATTGTTGATAAGCCCTACAAATATATAAAAATTTCAGTTTATCAATTAAACTATTATTTCGTTTTCAAGGCAGATAAATATTTTGAGCATGTAATATTTACCTAGGGCAAATGCATGCTTTTTCATATTAATATTACAAAAACAACTCCGTAGGGTGTCGCACTTAATCATTTTTGTATTATATAGGTTCAAGATAATCTCGTTTTACACAATATTATAAGCTACTTTTAATTTCTCAATATCAACCTTATGATGTTCCGCTAAAGGAATCTTCAGATTCAAAGTAGCTCTTAAATCTCCACTATGCATATCAAGACTTCCTTGAAAATATGCCTCTGCCAGATACGATATGTTTAAAAACAGCTGACCTTCTTCAACTTGAGTTTTTAAATCTTTGATTTTAAACGAATTATCTAACCCAACATATTTGTTGTAAATATAGTTTTTATTATTTACGGTTAATCCTTGTAAATAGAATTTAACCACATAATTATTACTGAAACTTCGGTAATCGTCAAATATAGGTTTATATGCTATTTTAAAAACGGAAATAATCATAATGATTGCGAAGTTTAAAAGAACCAATGCTACAGAAAGCTCTTCAAAAGCTATAATACCAACAAGTAAGAGTGTTACTAAAATCCATATACTACTTTTTAGCATTAATTTATTGATATTTTTCTTTTGTGCTTTTTTAAAAGGAAGCCATTCTCTTTTTGTGTAATGCAACTCTAACAACACATTTTCCGTGTTATAAATCTCAAAATCAAGTTCTTTTCTTCTGTCTTTTGATAGTTTAACCATAATATCAATGGCTTTTTTTGTGGAAAAAAACCAAATAAATGGCGTTAAAAAAATCCATGGAGCAACATATTCAAAATCTAAAATAACAAGACCAACTAATCCACATGATAATATTAAACAAAACATTAACCCAAAAACATACAAAAGTTCCTTTAGCGTTTTTTTCATAATCTAAAATTAATTGTTAATCAAACTACTTACATGAAATTGTTAATATAAAACATTAGGAGCAAGAAGCTTTTTCAATCACTTTAAAACAAGAAATAAACTCACTTTGTAATTGCAAGAACACTTAAACAAACTTTATTTTTCTTGTTTGAAGATTCATAATGAATAGTTTTTATGTAACAAAGGGTACATTTTATCCAAAAATTGTATTTTTAATTATTACAATAGGCAATATATGTGAATTACCGACATGTTTAATCTTTTAGTAATTAATTATTCGTATTATGATAATATTCTACTAACTGAAATATTTGGTCATATAAATCTTCATGTTTTGTGGTGTTTAAAATAACATGGTCAAAATATTCTATTTTATCAATATACTTTTGCAATACTTCATTAACTTCATTTGCTCTTGTTTCTGATTCTTCTTTAGTCAGGTTTTCTTGTAGTTCATAATACAATTTTGTGTCATTAATTGAAGATAATCGAAATAATAATATGAAAATGACCCTTTCTCCATAACGACGAATGAATTCGTCTATTTGGTCTGTGTTTGAGATGACAATTTGCGCTTTCTTTTTATTAAAATTATGATTTATTTCTTTATCACTTACTGCATACTCAACTTTACCTCCATGGAACTTCCAAGAAAAATCATATTCTTTTGGAAACACTCCTTTCTTAGCAACTGTTATCATTTCTTTTGTCCACCAATTTGGCCAAATTGGCCAATTACAAGGAGGGTTTGATGGGGTTCCAATCGGTAGCATGCCATCCTTTTTGTCATTCTTTTTTTCTTTTCTTTTGGCAATTTTAGATAAAATTTGTACTCTATCAGATCCAATCAGATTTAACATTTCCATCATAGTCCCTTTACCTGCATTTGATGCAGCAGCAACTACAAATAGAGGAGACTCACCATTTATGTTTTTTTGTTGATTACTGGAATTAAAGATATTGTTAAATTGTCTAGTCATGTCTTCAGGATGCCCTTCATTATAATTCAGAATTGTATAATCAAATAAGGTTATATTATCAACGTATCTTGTATGAAAAGTTTTAATTCGTTCTGCTCTAATAGCAGTGCTTTCAGAATCAGGTTTTACATTTTCCCAGTCTTTGTTTAATTCATGAATCCAACGAGCAACAGCATCCCATTTTTTTATTCTCACAGAACTTGTTAATCTATCAACTTTCTTTATAAGAATTTCTTCTTTGTTTTTATTAATTCCAAGTCTACCTATTTGAACTTTTTCTAGCTTTGTAATGTCAACTGCAGAGGCTATGTAAATTATAACAATATCATTTTTAAAAATCTGTTTTAAACGATTTATAATTCGAAAATCACTTAGAATTGTAATAACATTTCTATCATTTTCCAATTCATGACGGATATTTTGCGTACAAATTCCATATTGTCCCTTGTTTAAAGCATAAGCAATATCAATATTACCTTTCAAATCAACTTTATCACCGTAATCATCCCAATAATCAGATTTGCCAATTGAGATTAATGAAGTTCTTAAATTTAAATCTTCTAGAAGAAAAGATAAATGTTGTTTTTCTTTTTTTGTTAAATTTTGTTTGAGAATTAATTTATCTTGATTTAGGTTATAATATTGGGTTAATCTGGGTAAATCTTTAGTTTTTATTATTACTCGACTTAATTCAGCAGGTATAGGAATATTAAATACCTGACAAACATCATCTTTTATACCATCTTTTGCAGGGCGTCTACGGCGTGTACTATATTTTTGTACAGTTCGTAAGTTAGAATTTTCTTTGAGAGCATTACCCATCAAAGTTGTTTTTCCACACGCTGAAGAGCCTGATAATACATATAGTTTACTCATTGAATATATATTTTACAAATTCGGAAAATTGTTCTAGCATTCCCATATACTCATTATTTACATATATTAAATCATCTGTAAATATTTCCTTTTCTCTTCCATATTGAACCTCATCTTCAACCCAATCACGAAGTTCATTAATGGAAATAATCTTATGGTCTTGAGCTGCACCTTTTTTTTCAGCTTCTTCAAATTGTATTTTTATTTGTTCTTTTGTGTCAATACAATCTTTAGGAGCGATAAAAAAGAACACATTACTCACAAAGTTTGTAGGTCTAAACTCAATATTTTCTTTTTCTCCTTTTTCATTCCAATGGAAACGTCTCTGAGAAACTCGATCTATAATTAGAGGTTCTTCGCCATTTTTGGTTTCATCCGTTGCTGTAAATAAAATCCAATCATCTTCATCAAGTAAATTGAAATCCCCTTTGTATGAAGATTCATGCCTTTTATTTAGATTCCATTCTCCAAAGTCAATAACATCATTAATTTTTGCATAAAGGTAGGCTGTGTACTCAGCTTCTTTCATAAATAACTCTTCGATAAGTTCACGTTTAGCTGTAGTTATGGCATCTTCCCCCAAATCTATATGACCTCCTACTGATTTGTCCCATAATCCACGCCCATCTTTTGTTGTAAAACTTCTTTGATGCAAAAGCAACTCTCCTTTTCTGTTAAATACAAACCCCCAAATTGATCGACGTTTGAATTTTGTTGTATAGAAACATGAACGAGGATAAATTCCTCTAGGCATGTTCTTTCTATCATATAGTTGTAATAATTCATCCTCTGGAGATGATAAATATTGTTTTCCATTTCCAGTTAGAAAGAAGTCTAAATAGCTTAATATTTGTTTATGATAAGGAGATGTAGGGTTTACTTTGATATAATCATTAATTGTTGGAAAGTCATTGGAAATTATAGCGCAATATATTGCGTCATCAACTATAATAGAGTAAAAAGGCAGCAGAGCGTTTTGTTGTTTTATAAAAACACGTTTTCTTATTTCCTCATCCTTTGCAACTTGTGCTACATTGAAAAAGAAATCTTTATCATTCTTCTTTCCTAATATTCTATCACGATGAGTAATTAGTTTTGTATATGATTTTCTGTTTTTTAATGTGCGGATGTCTGTTAATAGAGAATATTGAAAACAAGTTGTGTCATTTTCACAAAGTACTGAAATTTTCAACTCTGGAGTTGCAGTAAGTAAATCTGCGAATAGTTGAATTGATTTTTCCATTTCTTCAGCTATAGGTAAAACTCCTATGATGCTTATTTGCTTATTTGCACTATTTAAGATGTCTATTAGTTGCATAATATTTGATTAAAATAAATGTTCTTTAATTTCTGATGATATTTCTTTTCTAAGTTCTCCTGAAGAGGAGTAAAATATAGTTCTAAAATCTTTAATGTCAAAATGTAATTTTGTGCCTTTTTTTGCACAAGCAATAACAGGTTTTTTAAGTCCTCTTGCATACCCCAATTCATAATAGACATTTGGTCTTTCATCTGTTAAGTCACAAATAATTAATTTTGACTTTGCAATATTATTAAGAATTTCATCAGTAATACGATAATCTCCACGTTGTTTATCTATTCTTTTTACAATTAATTTAGTGTCTACCAATTTTGCAGCATCAACAAATTCGTCATAAATTTCATTATAAATAGGATTAAAAGACATTAAGACAAAAATATAGTTTTGCTCAATATTTTGAGAGCTAATATATTTTTCATATGTAGCATTTATTATTTTAATATAATCTCTTTTTGAACCAGAATTAATCAACACCTCATCATAATATGCTGGATTATTTAAATATGAGTTATAAGCTATTTCAAGGCGTTCAATTCTAAATTGAATATCTTCTGGAGAATGATTATCTCTTTTTAATCGTTCAATAATTAGATTTTTATCTGTATAGATGAATATTGAAATAACATTTAAAAAATTAAAATCTTTTTTCAATTTTTTTATCATTTCTAAATCACGAACAATGATAAAAACATCTTCATTATAATTAAATTCATCTAATATTTGTTTCTTTGTAAAACCATATTTTTTCCCACCATAATTATAAAAGTATTCAAAATTCATTTTTGAAAAATCAGCTTCAGAGATATGAATTAAGTCAAGTTTTTCTCCAATCTTTTTTTCATACTCTCTTACATTACGAGTAGAATATTTTTTTACATATGAAACATTTATTTTGTAATTTGAAATGTAATTTATTAAATCAGTTTTTCCAGTACCAGAAGCACCATCAATTAAAAATAGATTTCTCATAATAACATATATTTTTAAATTTTAATCGTTTTTTAGCAAAAGGATTTTGATAAATATTAATGTGTTATAATTTATAGATTCTCACCTTAATTGTAAAACATTGTTAGAGAATTTATAATAAATCAATCTGCACATCAGGTCCATTAATTTTTTTTTCTGATAATTCAAGAATTTTTTCTTCTCCCATCCTTTCAATTTCTCTAAAAACTTTATGTGGGGTTAAACCGTCGTTTTGAGCCCATTCCAAAAAATCTTTTGCTCTAATTGCTACTCCCCTTTTTTTACCCATTTTAAGATGCTTAATAATATATTCTCTTAATGTTTCTTCTTTTGCTATTGTTTCAACTATAACCGTTTCAGCAATAGCCTTTTCCAATACATTTTGTAACTCTGATTGAAGGCTAGCTATTTTATTATCTGTAACTTGTTTGTCCTTACGTTGTCTTTGTAAAATCAAATTAATTTCTTTATTAATTTCAGATTTGATTTGAGCAATCTTTGTTTCAGCTTTCTTTTCTGCTTCTTCTTCAATTTTATTTAAGTCATCAGTATCAGAATTGTTAGACCATAGGTGTTTTCTCATGTCAGAAACAGTATCTTTCATTACTGAAAAAGTATCACTATACAACTTGTCAAATAATTTTTCCAAACGTTCAACACTTGATAAAATTCCTTTTGCTGCTTCATTAATCTTCTCTGATGCTTCATTCGATTTTTCAAAAAATTTAAACGACAACCAAATTGCAATAATAGCAAGAACTAAAGATGCAATTGATGATACTAGCCCTATAATATTTAGCAAACTTTGCATTTCCATAATTTTTTACAATTTGGTTTATCACCTCTAATTTTGTTAGATTTTTACACTTCACAAACATACAAAAAATATCATATAACCCCAAAAAATATTACATAAAAGGTACATTCAACTAACAAATGCAATTTTTCCATGTAACAAATTTAGCAAATATTTATAATTTATTCAACTATTTTTTCTAAAAAAAATCCCAAAAAGCTTTTTTACACAAAACTTCTTCCAAACTCCACATTTTCCCCACTTCATCATAAAAAATTTGATTATTAACGAAAAAAAGTGTATCATTGCACAGTAAAAATCTAATTTTGCGGGTAATATATTTATAAATTGAAATATATGAATAAAAAATATTTACAACTTGTCTTTTTTGTATTAACCTTGTTTATAGGCATTAGTGGTGTTTATGCCGACAACCATTCCAGCCATGAGGAGTATCATGAGGAGGCAAAGCATGAAGAGTTTAAAGCGGGGGAAATGATCTTGGATCACGTGGTTGACCATTATAGTTGGCATATTATTGATATTGGAGAACATCATATCGCTATTGAGTTGCCTATTATTTTGTATGATGAGGGGAAGTGGCATTTCTTTATGAGCAGTAAGTTTCATCATGGGCATGAAGCCTATAATGGATTTATGATTGCCCATGAAGGCAAGAACAAAGGCAAAATTGTAAAAGTAAAACCCCATACCATGGAGGAAGATACCACGGCAGCATTGCCATTGGATTTTTCCATTACCAAAACCGTATTTGCGATTTTTATTAGTGCGTTATTGTTAAGTTTTATCTTCATTAGCGTAGCCAAAAGATATAGGAAAAACACCTTTAAAGCACCCAAAGGATTACAATCTTTGTTAGAACCTTTGATTTTATTCATTATCAATGATGTGGCCAAAGAGGTAATTGGAGAAAAACATTATCGAAAATTCGTACCGTATTTATTGACCGTATTTTTCTTTATTTTTATCAATAACTTATTGGGATTAGCTCCTATCTTTCCGGGTGGAGCTAATGTTACGGGAAATATCGGTGTAACCCTTGTTTTAGCCGTATTTACATTTGTAATTACCAATATTACCGGCACAAAAGGCTATTGGCAACACATTTTTAATACACCGGGTGTGCCATGGTTTTTAAAATATCCCATTCCTTTAATGCCTTTAGTGGAGATTTTAGGAATGATTACTAAACCTTTTGCCTTGATGATGCGTTTATTTGCTAACATTACCGGAGGACATATTGTATTGTTGAGTTTTGTGAGTTTGATATTTATTCTTGGAATACCAAACCCGACCATTGGATACGTTGTCTCTCCATTTTCAGTATTGTTAGGCTTGTTTATGAGTTTGTTAGAACTCTTAGTAGCATTCATTCAGGCATATATTTTCACATTATTATCGGCAACTTTCTTTAGTATGTCGCAAGTGGACGAAACTCATTAAATTTAAACATTATAAAAAAAACAGTATTATGAGTATTTTATCAATTTTATTACAAGCGATAGTAGATTACACACCTTTTGCAGCTCTGGGAGCCGCTATAGGCGCAAGTATTACCGCTATTGCTGCTGGTTTCGGTATTGGAAATATCGGAAAAAGTGCAACAGAATCTATTGCCCGTCAGCCGGAAGCTGCCGGAGATATTCGTATGAGTATGATTATCTCAGCCGCTCTTATTGAGGGGGTTGCATTCTTTGCTATTGTAATTTGCTTGTTAATTGTAGTATAACATTTAACATGGTTTAGACTACAGCCGACGATTGGTCGGTTGTAGGCTAATTTTGATTTTTTAAGGTAAAATTTTTAAACAGATAAAGATATGTTGATTAATCCGGGATTTGGACTGATATTTTGGATGACCGTTATTTTTGGCGTTTTGTTGTTCATTTTAACAAAATTTGCTTGGAAACCCATTGCAAAAGCATTACACGAAAGAGAGGATTCCATTGAAGATGCTTTGGCTGCAGCTGAAAAAGCACGCGAAGAAATGAAGAATTTGCAGGCAAACAATGAGCAATTGCTTCAAGAAGCTCGCGTAGAGCGAAATAAGTTGTTATTGGAAGCCAAAACGCAAAAAGAGCTTTTGATTGAGGAAGCTAAGAAAGAAGCGTTGGAAGAGAAGCGTAAAATCATGGAACAAACCAAAAAAGAAATTATAAACGAAAAAGAAAAAGCAATAACAGAGTTGAAATCCAGTGTTGCTACTTTTGCGTTAGAAATATCTGAGAAAATTCTTAAAGAACAATTAGAAAACAGAGATAAACAAAAGGATTTAGCCGACAAGTATTTGGCAGAATTGAATTTTAATTAAAGTCGGAAGACCGAAGACGGAAGTCAGAAGATGATGGGAGCTGGAAGTGCGTTAGCCGGTCGCTGAGCGGAGTCGAAGCGGTGCGGTGGGAATTAATTATGAATTATAAATGGTGAATTATAAATGAGATTAATGTGACAATTTGAGAAAAATTAACAAAAACCATATCATAATGTAGAGATGCAATATTTTGCATCTAAATCAAATATAATTAAGAATTAAAAATGAAAGGGAATAAGTTTTGAGTTGGCAAGTTGGAAGATAATTAATAATTATGGAGAATTCATTTAGAGAAAAAGATCTTAATTCTTCATTTTTCGAACTCAAAACCTAAAAGCCAAAAGCCAAAAGCTAAAAGCCAAAAGCTAAAAGCTAAAAGCTAAAAGCCAATAGCTAAAAGCCAATAGCTAAAGGCCAAAAGCCAATAACAAAACCTAATAATAAATATATGAACAGCACCAGAGTAGCAAAAAGATATGCCAATGCACTATTTGATTTTACGTTGGAAAAAAAGAATGAATCAGAAGTGCACAATGATATGTTGTTGATAAAAGAGATGGTAGCTGTAATTGATTTCAAGCGATTTCTTTACAGTCCTATTATTTCGCCCAAGAAAAAACAATCTATTGTTAAATCAATTTTAGCTGATAAAGTATCAGAAACTACCTTGTTGTTTGTTTTACTTATTTTTAAACATAAGCGGGAAGCGTTGTTGTATGACATTGCCCATCAGTTTCATTTGATTTATAAAGAACGTAATTTGATGTTGGATGTAACGCTAATTTCGGCGGTTGAATATGATGATGCATTCAAGAACAAATTAATTGAAAAATTACGTAAGGAAACCCATTATCAAAATATAAATATCAAAGAAAAAATTGATAATCAAATAATTGGAGGTTTCATTTTAGAATATAATGACAAAAAATATGACGCAAGTATTCGCCGAAAAATCAACGAACTAAAAAACGAAATTGCGTTAAACTAAATAAATTCTGTAATAAGATTTTGTGAAAAATATTGATATATCGCTAAAAAAATAATATAAATTATGGCACAAATAAAACCATCAGAAGTATCTGCAATATTAAGAAAAGAATTATCGGGCTACAAAACCGAAGCTGAATTAGAAGAAGTTGGCGTAGTGTTGGAAGTTGGTGACGGTATTGCCAGGGTATATGGACTAAATGAGGTGCAAGCCGGAGAAATTGTTGCTTTTGAAGGAACAGAAGTAAAAGGAATTGCCCTAAACTTAGAAGAAGACAATGTAGGGGTTGTTTTATTGGGAGAGTCCGGCTCCATTAAGGAGGGACATACTGTAAAAAGAACTCGACAAATCTCTACCATTGCCGTAGGTGAAGGCATGTTGGGTAGAGTGGTGAACACATTGGGAGTACCTATTGACGGAAAAGGTGCCATAGAGGGCGAAAAATTAGAAATGCCAATGGAGCGTAAAGCCCCGGGCGTAATCTACAGACAGCCTGTAAACGAACCTTTACAAACAGGTATCAAAGCGATTGACTCTATGATTCCTATTGGTAGAGGTCAGAGAGAATTGATTATTGGCGACCGTCAAACCGGAAAAACCGAGATTGCCGTTGATACCATTATCAATCAAAAAGAGAATTTTAAGAAAGGAAAGCCTGTATATTGTATTTATGTAGCGATTGGACAAAAAGGTTCTACTGTAGCACAAATTGCCAATACATTGGAAGCTCATGGTGCCATGGATTATACCGTAATTGTATCTTCAACAGCTTCGGATTCTGCGGCAATGCAGTTTTATGCACCGTATGCCGGAGCAGCTATTGGAGAGTATTTTAGAGATACAGGAAGACATGCTTTGGTAATTTATGATGACTTGTCGAAACAAGCAGTAGCCTATCGAGAAGTATCATTATTGTTGCGTCGTCCACCGGGACGTGAGGCTTATCCGGGAGATGTATTCTACTTGCATTCAAGATTGTTGGAGAGAGCGGCAAAAATTATTGCCAGTGACGAGGTAGCTAAGAAGATGAACGACTTGCCAAAGAGTTTATCCGGAAAGGTAAAAGGAGGAGGTTCATTAACAGCCTTGCCTATTATCGAAACACAAGCCGGAGACGTGTCAGCATATATCCCAACTAACGTGATTTCTATTACCGATGGGCAGATTTTCTTGGAATCTGACTTGTTCTTATCCGGAGTTCGTCCTGCCATTAACGTAGGTATTTCCGTATCGCGTGTGGGTGGAAATGCACAGATTAAATCCATGAAGAAAGTTGCCGGAACATTGAAACTTGACCAGGCACAATATCGTGAATTAGAAGCATTTGCAAAATTTGGTTCGGATTTGGATGCTTCTACAAAAGCAACCCTCGAAAAAGGAAGACGAAATGTGGAAATCTTAAAGCAAGGTTTGCACCAACCGATGAAAGTAGAGGAGCAGGTGGCAATTATCTATTGTGGAACCAAAGGATTGCTAAGAAATGTTCCTATTGATAAGATCAAAGCATTTGAGAAGGAATATTTAACATTATTAGGACAAAATCATCAACCGATTTTAGATACAATTGCTTCGGGAAAATTAACCGATGAGGTTACCAGTACCTTGGAAAGTTTGGCAAAAGAAGTAAGTGAAAAATTCAACGTTGAAGAGAAAAAATAAATTGCAATAAATGGCTAATTTAAAAGAAGTACGTACACGAATAGAATCTGTAAAATCAACCAAACAGATTACCGGAGCCATGAAATTGGTGGCAGCATCTAAGTTGCGTAGAGCACAGAATGCGATAACTTCCATTCGCCCCTACGCCAACAAGTTGCAACACATTATGCAAAATGTGAGCGAAGGAATTGATGTGTCTGAAAATCCCTATGTTAGAGATACAAAGGAAGAGAATATTTTAATTATTCCTATTACATCTAACAAAGGATTATGTGGTGCTTTCAATGCAAATATTATCAAAGGTACTTCTCAATATATTCTTGATTTACAGAAAGAAAATAAGGATGTCTCTATCAATTTATTAACCATTGGAAAAAAAGGGTCGGAATTTTTCACTAAGAAAACAGACTTTGAAATTATTGATGTTCGGGATGATATTTTCGATAATCTATCCTTTCCCAATGTATCTCAACTGGCAGAAACTTTTATGAAAGCTTTTGTCCAAAAAACCTATGATAAGGTGTATGTAGTATATAATAGCTTTGTAAATGCGGCTTCTCAAAAAGTAACCATTGAGCAAGTATTGCCTATGGAACAAGACGAGGAAACGGAAGTAGTAGTTGAAACTAAAAATGAGGTACCAACAGAATATATTTTTGAGCCGAATAAGGAAGAAATTATTGAAAAGTTGATTCCTAAATCCATTAAAATGCAGTTTTATAAGTCATTATTGGATTCTTATGCTTCGGAGCACGGTGCCAGAATGACGGCAATGCACCAAGCAACAGACAATGCAACAGAACTGTTACGAGAGCTTAAATTATCTTATAATAAAGCCCGTCAGGAAGCCATTACAAACCAAATCCTTGAAGTTACCACCGGTGCAGAGGCGTTGAATGGGTAATTATAAATGGTGAATGAGTCGGAAGACTGAAGTCCGAAGAAGGAAGTGCGTTAGCCGGTCACTGCATTTCGACTTCGCTCAATATCCGCGGAATCGAAGCGGAGGTTGAAAATTAATAACTAAAGGCCAACAGCTAAAGGCTAACAGCCAAAAATAAACCTAAAAAAATGAATAAAACAATAAACCTACTTAAAATCACCATTATTTCAATGGTATTAGCGTTAGTAATTAGCAGTTGTGAACAACTTGAACCTACTCCTACCCATGAATTAATGCAAGGCGTTTGGGAAATAGATGCCGTATATGATGAAGAGGGCAAAAATATCACCGATGAAGTTACCACTATTTTACCGGCATATATTCATTTAGACGATAAAAATTCTGTCAATTCCACATGTGGGCCTTTATTTATGTATATTGTATATGGTAAAAGTCGATTTATTAATGTTGTTAGTCGGGTAGATGAGGTATTTGATTATGCAGATTTATCCTTTACTGAAGGAGAATGGTTTATTAAGAAAAGTGGACAGACCAACCTTTTTACTTGCGAAATAAAGATGAAATTTCCGGGTATGAATACGTTGGAAAGCATTTTATCTGATATGGGAAATATTAACCTTGGTTTTTTAGATGAAATGATAGAATCTGTTATTTATCATAAATTTATTGATATAAATATTGATGTCAGTGATTATGATCCTGATAAAATGATTTGGAGGATTGATGATAATACAAAACCAATTTATAACACCAAAAATCAGTATGGTGATTATGTTTTATGGAATGGTGTTAGTTTGGATGCCTATACCCGTTGTGAAATCCATTGGAAAAAACAATCTAAATCACTCATTGATTTGGTAAATGATAATTTTGATTAGGAGGTTGGGGTTGGTTATTGTCTGTTTTTAAGGCATATATATGTAAAGAACGTAAAGGGATGATTCTGAAAAATCTTACTCATTGTACATTACTAATAACTAATTGAAAAAGCTGTACAGGTGCAGCAATGTTTTACATCTAAAATAGCAAAGACCAAAAGCAAATGAAAAATGTTCACTAAGTTCACAATAACAAGTACTAAACATACATAACGGAAAGGCAAAACAAGACTATCTTATATACAAAAAAACACCTTAACAGGTGTTTTTTTGCATTATCATATCATATTTCAAATCAATAACAAGTTTTGTTTTCTTCCTTATACTTGCTTCAATTCCTTTATTAATTTCCATTCATTTCAAACCAAGGTGTTACATATGGGGCTTTATCAATGGCTTCGGAGCAATGTCTAAACTCATTAGTATGTTTATTATATAGATAATCATCCGAAAACTGTCGGAAGTTGTTTGCTACATAATCAAGCCCGTCCATCAAAGCCTCAAATTCTTGATCAGACATCGTAGGATGTAATGACACCCTAATCCAGCCCGGTTTTTGTGATAAATCACCATGATTGATGAGTTCGGTAATCTTTTTTGAATGTTCATGAGAAACCCCTAACAAGAAATGTCCGTAAGTTCCGGCACAAGCACATCCTCCACGGGTTTGAATTCCAAAAAGGTCATTCAGTAATTTTACGGCTAAATTATAGTGCAGATCATCAATATACAGTGAAATTACGCCAATTCTTTTCTTTTGATTCGGAGCTAAAATATTAACGCCCGGAATATTTTCCAATCGGTTAAAGGCTTTTTCCAACAAAACATCCTCTCTTTCACGAATAAAAGCTGTATTCATTTGTTCTTTCACACGAATAGCCAATGCTGTACGAATAGCCTGTAAGAAACCCGGTGTACCGCCATCTTCACGTGCTTCAATATCATCAATATACTTGTATTCTCCCCAAGGGTTTGTCCAATCTACAGTTCCTCCTCCCGGATTATCAGGAACAGGATTTTTATAGATTTTAGAGTCAAAAATCATGACACCGGAAGTTCCCGGACCTCCCAAAAATTTATGAGGAGAAAAGAAAACGGCATCCAATTTTTCCATTTCATTCAATGGGTGCATATCAATATTCACATAAGGTGCCGAAGCCGCATAATCGATAAAACATAAGCCATTGTACTCATGCATCACTTTTGCCAATTCATGAACCGGTGTTTCAATACCTGTTACGTTAGAAGCCGCTGTAAATGAACCGATTTTCAATTTTCTGTTTTCATATTTTTGAACAGCTTTACGCAAGTTTTCGATGCTTACCAACAAATTCTCATCCGGTTCAACCACCACTACATCTGCCAACGTTTCATACCACGAAGTTTGGTTAGAATGATGTTCCATGTGTGTGATAAAAACCACAGGACGTTCCTCTTCGGGAATACAATTGTTCTTTTCGCCCATTGTGTTATGACATTTAATACCCAAAAGTCGCTGCATTTTATTAATTGCAGCTGTCATGCCCGAACCGGCAAACATAATTACATCTTCTTTATTGGCGTTTACATGTTTTTTGATGATATTTTGTGCCTCATGATAGGCATTGGTCATCAATGTTCCCGTAGTGCTACTTTCGGTATGTGTATTTCCAATGAAAGGGCCAAATCTATGACACAAAGCTTCTTCAATGGGTTTATAGAGCCTTCCACTGGCAATCCAGTCGGCATAAATCAAAGGTTTTTGTCCGAAAGGGGTAAGTAATTCTTGGTTAAAACCAACAGTATTTTTTCTAAAATGTTCAAAATGTTTATCCATGATATACTTATATTTATAGGCGTTTTTGTGCAAGCACTTAATCCTCGTTTTACATCAAAAAATGTCCGCAAAAGGTTCATTTTTTATTTTTGACCGTACAAAGTTAACTTTATCTTCCAAACTTAAGGTGCCATTTATCCAATTTATTGTAATTCCTTTTTTTTCCATACGCTGAAACCATGTCATTTGTCTTTTAGCAAACTGATGAATGGCAGTGTTGAGCTGTCGGAACATCTCATCATAAGTCAGATTCCCACTAATATAATCTGTTACATAGCGATATTCCAATCCATAAAATTTCAACATATCTTCCGAAACACCTTGACTTAACAAATGCTCTACCTCGTTGATGAGTTGATGGCTTTCTAATCGCTGTTGCAATCTTTCTGTAATTCTTTTTCTAATCACTGACCGTTCAAAATGAACACCAAAAATCGTGTTTTCAATTTTTGGAAAAGGAGGATGTGACTGTGGATAATTTTTCTTATGATAAGCAATTTCCAAAGCCCTTATTAAACGATTTCGGTCTTGCAAATCTGTGGTATTATGCAAATTTGGCTGCAAAGTTTTTAATTCTTTTTGAAGTGCTTCTATTGATTGATTTTCGCAAGCAGTTCGTAAGGCCGTATTTTCAGGTACCGGAGCCAAGTCATAACCCAATATAATGGCTTCCAGATACAATCCTGAACCACCGCAAAATACAGTTGGTTTTTCCTTTTTTTGTATGGATTGGTATGCCTTGAGAAAATCCTGCTGATAATTGTATATATTGTATTCCGTTCCGGCTTTTACAATGTCAATTAAATGGTAGGGTATTGTTTTCCCTTTTACTTGATAAGATTCAATATCTTTCCCTGTACCAATATCCATCCCTTGATACACTTGTCTGGAATCCGCACTAATAATTTCAGCATCAATATGGTATGATACATTTGTTGCTAATTCTGTTTTTCCGGTGGCAGTGGCCCCTAAAATGGTAATCATCGGTTTATATAATGTTGTTTGATTGAACACATTCGCTTACGAATGGTGTCTAAATCTTCAATAGATGTGGTTTTAAAGTCCAAATGTAAGAGAATTTCCTTTTCTTGATGGTTAATTTGACAAGAATAATGCGTCAAAAGATTTTCTTTTAAAGTAATCTCTTCCGTTTGCGGTTGATGCAACTGTTTTAACAGCCGTAAAATCCGTAACCCATCAAATTTCACATGGACTTTTTTCATGAAAGCGTCCTTTGTATTAGAATGCTGTTTGAGTTTTGCAATCCAATCCAATTGATTGAAAATTAGAGATAATTTTTCTGTTAAATATGCTGATAATCTATTTTCAGTATAATAACTTTCGAAATGTTCATATAGTTTTTTAATACTATCAAAATGTTGTGAAGCATAAATAGGATAGCGACTCCAATTGTTTTTTGAAGCAGATTGTATGACAGGTCCTGTGCCAAATAAAACCCTATCTGAGTGTCGCGGTTGTGGGTAAATGGGAATTGGACTATTATAGAGGATTTCGCCGTTTTTACAAAGTTTTTCCATAAAGTAAAAATCCTCACCGGCTTGTTTTATGGGCATACCCCCAATTTTTTTGTAAGCCCAAACCCAACAAGCAATACCGGAACCAATAGCTGTAAATCGATATGGACTTGTAATACGAAACATATTCAGCTCATAATTCCGCATAAAAAACTCATACCTTAACATGGCTCGGCTATCCGCTTCACAATCCGATAAAGGATGAAAATAATCCGCAGAAATACCCAACTTATTGGGATTTTTCAACAGATATGTTGCTGTTTGTTCTAAATAATTTGTCGGATAAAAGGTGTCTGCATCCATGCTAAAAATCATATCATCATCTTTTGCCAATGTTATGGCATAATCCATTGCTATTTTTCTTGCCCAGCCTACCCCTTGATGTTGATAAGTTAATGATTTTGAGCTTCTGTCAATGATAATCAGGTTATTATCCTGAAAAGCTTGTAATTTTTCAATTGTTTTTTGATTGTTGTCACATACCGTTTTCTTTTGCTCGTATTCCCACCAAGATAAAGGTTGATTGACACAACAAATTATTTTTACCAAATAGTTTGTATCTTGTTGTTTTAGTGAATTGTATAATATATCTACATTTTCAAGTTCATCCATCATGGGAATGCAACAAAATAATGTAGGGAAAGCTTGGGTCATATCAACAGTTTTTTTACTCAGAATCTCTTAGTTTAAAATTCTTACCCAAGTATAATTTTCTAACCATTTCATCTTCTGCCAATTCTTTGGGTTTTCCGGTTTTTAATACTTTTCCCTCAAAAAGCAAGTACGAACGGTCGGTAATTCGCAAGGTTTCGTGTACATTGTGGTCGGTAATGATGACACCAATGTTCCTTTCTTTCAGTTTGGTTACAATTTCTTGAATATCCTCAACAGCAATAGGGTCAACGCCGGCAAAAGGCTCATCCAAAAGAATAAATTTAGGATCAACCGCTAATGCACGGGCAATTTCTGTTCTTCTACGTTCTCCTCCCGAAAGCTGAATCCCTTTACTTTTTCGCAGGCCGGTCAATCCAAATTCACTTAACAACTTCTCTAATCGCTCTCTTTGCTCTTGTTTGCTAAATTTTGTAAACTCCAATACCGCTTTGATGTTGTCTTCCACACTCAACTGCCTAAAAACAGATGCTTCTTGTGCCAAATATCCCACACCCATTTTTGCCCGTCTATACATTGGCTCTTTGGTAATTTCCTTGCGATCCAAAAAGATTTTTCCGCTGTAAGGTTTTACCAATCCCACAATCATATAAAACGAAGTTGTTTTTCCGGCTCCATTCGGCCCCAATAAACCTACGATTTCTCCTTGTTCAACTTGTATGGAAACCCCATTTACAACCGTTCGCGAATTGTATTTTTTGACTAAATTATCTGCTCGAAGTATCATGTTTTACGTTATCAAAATGATATCATACCAATTTATGGCACAAATTTGACACAAAGATATATTTTTTATGTGTATTTTGTTATTTTCAAGGTTGTATAAAAAAGATTTATTCAAATGCAATTAAAATATGCCAATGATAAAAATAGTCAAAGAAAGTTTACATAAAGGAAATGTTAGACTCAAACTTTCCGGATAAAAAAACACTTACTATCAAAGGTTAACCTTTCAATTTTTCATTATTCTTATGCCGATTGGCATCTCGGCTACTTTTTTTCTCTAAATTTTTGATTAACGCTTCTTCCAAATCTACACCGGTTTGGTTGGCAATACACATCAAAACAAACATGACATCAGCCAATTCATCGGCTAAATTGTTGTCATCTGTTGCCTTAAACGATTGTTCTCCATAACGGCGAGCCATAATTCGGGCCACTTCTCCTACTTCTTCAGTTAATATAGCCATGTTCGTTAATTCGTTAAAATACCGCACGCCGGTAGTATTAATCCATTTATCTATAATTTGTTGTGCTTCTTTTATTTTCATTCAATTCAAATTTATCATTCATAATTATTCTACGCCTCTTCCCTTTTCAAAACCATTATAGTTCTATTTGGGATATAAAGTTGGAGGTAACTCACATCTGCTGTTTTGGTTTGATAACTCAATTGATTATCAATTCGGTTAAAACCACCAAACTTTTCGTCATCCGAATTTAATATGATGTGATAAACACCTCTTTTTGTTGGTATTTTATAATGTTCGAAAGAAATTATTGGGTTAAAATTTACCACAAACACTACATTTCCTCTGGCATAAGCCAACACCTGATTTTCAGTATTTTCGGATAGAATTTTAATAGGATCATTGGATAAATCTATGTGGTTATTTACTGTTTTAACCATTTCATTATCAAATAATAACAATGATTTATATTTTAAATCATCAGATTGGGCTAAATGCCACTGTCTTCTGGCGTATTTGTATGACCAATCATTTCCGGCTCTCGGAAAATCAATCCATTCAGGGTGGCCAAACTCATTACCCATAAAAGTCAAGTATCCTCCTCCCGATAAAGACAATGTAAGCAGTCGGATAATCTTGTGCAAAGCCATACCTCTATCTACTTTCATATTTTCATCACTTTTTTGCATATGAAAATACATAGCCTCATCAATCAATCTAAAAATAATGGTTTTATCGCCTACCAAAGCTTGGTCGTGTGACTCTACATAGCTGATTGTTTTTTCCTCAGGACGTTTGTTAGTTAATTCCCAGCGGATATTTCCCACATCCCAATCTTCATCTTTTTTGTCTTTAATCATTCTTATCCAGAAATCAGGAATACCCATTGCTAAGCGATAATCAAACCCCAATCCGCCCAAAAACAAAGGTGCTGCCAATCCCGGATATCCACTCATTTCTTCTGCAATACTCAAGGCATTATGATTGATATTGTGAATCAACTCATTTGCCAACATAAAATAAGTAATCGCATCCTCATCTTGCTGTAAATCAAAATAATCAGCATATCCCAAAAAATCTTTTCCCAGTCCGTGATGAAGATACAGCATACTTGTAACACCATCGAACCGAAATCCATCAAACCGAAATTCCTCCATCCAATATTTGATATTGGAAAGCAAAAAATGCAAAACTTCAGGTTTCCCATAGTCAAAACAGAGAGAATCCCATGCCGTATGATTACGCCTTTCCCCTTGATGAAAATACATATCTTCCGAACCATCGAACAAACCCAATCCCTCTTCCGTATTTTTTACCGCATGAGAATGCACAATATCCATAAGAACGGCAATGCCCATGCCATGTGCCTCATCAATAAGCTGTTTTAACTCTTCCGGCGTACCAAATCGGGAAGAAACTGCATAAAAATTAGATACATGATATCCAAAAGAACCATAATACGGATGCTCCTGTATTGCCATGATTTGCAATGTGTTATATCCATTCTTGTAAATATAAGGCAATAGGTTTTCTCTAAATTCTTTAAACGTGCCTACTTCCTCACGTTCTGTTGCCATTCCAATATGTATTTCGTAAATTAGCACATTCTTTAGGCGTTGAATGGGTTTATTGTGTTTCCATTGATAGATTTCTTCCGGTTGCCATACTTGAGCACAAAAAACTTTAGTTATTTCGTCCTGTACCGCTCTTTTGCAATAAGCCGGAATGCGATCACCCTCACCACCAAGCCATTTTACTTTCAATTTATATAAATCCAAATGTTTGAAGGCGCTCGGGGCAAACTGCTTTTCCCAAATTCCATCTTGATTTTGGATTAATTTGTATTGTTCTTCAGGTTTCCAATCATTAAAATCACCAATAATGTATATTTCTTTGGCATTGGGTGCCCACTCTCTAAATATCCACCCTTTTGCGTTTTTGTGCAACCCAAAATAGTGATGTCCATTGGCAAAATTGAACAAAGAACCTCCATTGGTAAGCTGTTGTTTTACCAGCTCTTTCTTGTTAGCTCGTTGCTTTATAATATCCCTATAAGGCAGAAGTCCTTCGTCAAAATTCCATATACCCTGTTCCATCACAATCTGTTTTTGGTTGATTTTTACAAAAAGTAAAGTTACGATATTTTGTGTTAAATGTTTTATTTTTAGTCAATAAATTGAGGAAATTGATTGGGATTTCAAGCTGAAAATACTGTAAATTTCTGAAAATCAATATTATTTATATTTTTTCAATCAAATATCGCCAATATCTTTTGGGCATATATTGCAAGTGCAATTTTTTGTTTTTTCTAGAATCAATGGTGGTATGCTTAAAATAATTTTTCCATAAAGATTGGATGACTTTGTCTTGCTCGTCTAATTCAATGCTAAAGTCTGTGCTCAGTGCATGATTGGTTTTGAGTGTCATTTCTACTTTTTCAATATGCTGTAAATCATAGAAGAAGCCATATTTTCGTTTTTCATCATAAATTAACCACTTTTGGTCTGCATATCGACTTTTAAAATGAGGAATAATCAATGGAAGCACATTAAAATCAGGCGATATTACTGCATAATAAATGCCATCGTTTGCCAACATAAACCTTACAAAACCCAACATCCGATGTTTTTCTCTGCCTACTTTTTTCAAAATATCATGAAAATTTAACACATCAATATTGCCAAAATCAGTAAAAATATTTCGATTTACCTTAATCAAGTGTTGTATAACGGATATTACCGTATCTTCCACATTGTCAGACTCTATCAATAGGGCTTTGAGCAGTTGTTTTATGCCGTGTTGTCCAATAATGGATTTTAATTTTACGAAAACACGCTTGGCTTTTTCTTCATCATACTTAATCTGTATTTTTTCAGAAAAAAGTGCCGGCAACATCACCGTATCTTTTCTAATGAAAACCTCAGTTTTATCCTCAAATGTAAAATATTCAAAAACCGCCGTTAAGAAAGTATCAAAAGAACCGTCATACACCAAATATTTCATCGCTAAAAAAGAGAAAGTTGTTTTGAAAATTGCTTGGCATATTTACTTTTCCCTGAATAGATAATCATATTTCGTAATGCTTGATTATCATAATCATTAGACACATAATAATTTCCACAAGTAATAAAAAATCGGGCTCTATTGAGTGCCAACCCCAATTTTTTTAACTTTTCGTAGGTCAAAGAGGCATATCGGCGAGCTGCCACAATCTTTTTAGCGGATTTTACCCCAATCCCGGGCACTCGCAATATCATGTGATAATCCGCTTTATTGATATCCACCGGAAACAAAGCTCGATTTCTCAAAGCCCATGCTAATTTGGGATCAATCTCCAATTCCAAATTCGGGTATGTTTCATTGACAATTTCATGAGGCTGAAACTCATAAAATCGCATTAACCAATCGGTTTGATATAGTCTGTTTTCTCTAATAATTGGCACCGGTTTGTTTAACGCCGGAAGATGATCATGTTCAAGCACAGGTACATATCCTGAATAATACACCCTTTTCATCTTGAATTTTTCGTATAATGCCGATGAAGTTTTGATAATATCCAAATCAGTTTCATCCGTAGCACCAATAATCATCTGACTACTTTGTCCGGCAGGTGCAAATTTGGGTGTAGATTTGATAATTCTCCGCTCATCATGATAGGTTTGAATACCTTGGCAAATGGTAGCCATTGGTTTAGCCATTTCGTCATGGTTTTTGTCGGGAGCCAATAGTTTTAGTGACGACTTTCGAGGCAATTCGATATTCACACTCAAGCGGTCTGCCCATAATCCGGCTTCTTCCACTAAAGCCTTACTGGCTCCGGGAATGGTTTTTAAGTGAATATAGCCATTGTATTGGTGTTCAGTTCGTAAGGTACGAGCCACACGAATAAGACGCTCCATGGTAAAATCAGGATTTTTTAATATGCCCGAAGAAAGAAATAAGCCCTCAATATAATTTCGGCGATAGAAACTAATGGTCAATCCCACCATTTCCTCCACTGTAAAAGCAGCTCTTTTGATATCGTTACTTCGCCTCGAAACACAATACAAACAATCGTATATACAATGATTGGTCATCAGGATTTTCAGCAAAGAAATGCAACGCCCATCTTCTGTGTAAGAATGACATATTCCGGCTTTGCTACTATTGCCCAAACCACCTGAATTAGTGCGATTTCCTCCACTTGATGAGCAAGATACATCATATTTTGCACCATCAGCAAGTACTGATAATTTCTGTTCTATTTTATCCCAATTCACTACACAAATTTACGATATTTTTTGGAATAAGACATCCCTCTCAGTTGCTAATTTTAACATCTTCCTCTTATTTCAATTCTACTCAATAAAATACGTCTTCCTGCTCCCATTAATAAAAATAAAAACAATTTTCAAACAATAAGAAATCCCTTTTGTTTTAAGTTATTAGCAATCCAAATTAAAAAATGAAAACAATAAAATCAATTATATACAACAGAAATTTCATACTGGTATTAGCTTTAATATTAGGATTTGCTTTGCCTGTCGGAGGTTATTATTTAGCACCTTTTACTCTTTACCTACTAACCATTGTAATGAGTTTTTCTTCAACCGGTATTCAACTGAAAATGTTAACCGAATTCAAGTCCGTAAGCAAAGTAAGTTTAATCTCCATTTTGTTAAATTATTTCATACATGGTACAATTTTGCTTGTGTTGGCTTATTTTTTAACGGATAAATATACCTATTATGGTTTTGTGGTTATAGCAGCCACACCTCCCGGAGCAGCTATTATTCCTTTCACGTATTTTTTTAAAGGCAATCTTGATTTTTCTTTTAAAGGTATGTTGGGCACTTATCTTATTTCGGTTATTCTCACACCAATTATCATCTCTTTCTTTGTAGTTGGTGAACATTTAGAACCTATTGTGTTAATTATTTTAGTTGTAAAAGTAATTATTGCACCACTCATTATTTCTCGATTTTTGCTCATAAAAAAATTAAAACCCATTACTGAAAAAATAAGAGGAAAGGTGGTAAACTTTGGTTTTTCCCTAATTATTTATACTGCAATTTCTATAAATAGTGCTTTGATTTTAAAAAATATAAATTCAGTTTTTATTTCTGCTTTTATTTTGTTTGTTGCACTTTTTATTTCAGGAATAGTTTTCTCTCTTTTATTTAAAAACAAGATGAAACCTGCCGATTTAATCAGCAAAAATTTAATGCTAACCATAAAAAGTTCAGGTTTTTCTATTGCGATTGCCATAACTTTATTCGAACACAAAGAAGCAGCTATTCCTGCAGCAATAATGAGTATTTTTGTATTAATTTATCTAATTTTTATTGATTTTTTCTTTCAAAAATTAAAAATCATAAATAATAATTAAAGTAAAAGCTAGCTATACTACTTATTCTATTTCAATCTTTGAAATTATTACCAAATTCGCATCTTTACAATATTGAAAAACAACTTTTTATTATCAATTAAAACAAACAACTGTTACAAGAAAAAGAAAGCGTACTATACAAAATATCGATAACATTTAATCTTTAAAATAAATACTATTAAATAAAAAAAGCTGTCTGAGCACACACTCAAACAGCTTTTTTATATCATTAAATAATAAGCTTAGTTCTTCTTAGTTTTCTTTCCTAAAGTTTCACTTTTTTGCTTATTTGTTAATTCATAAACGATAGGTGTTGAAATAAATACAGATGAATATGTACCCACTAAAACCCCAACGATTAAAGCAAAGATAAATCCTCTGATGATTTCACCTCCAAATAAGAAAATAGCAATCAATACAAGCAATGTTGTACCGGAAGTCATAAATGTTCTTCCTAATGTGCTATTTACCGCGCTATTCATATTATCTTTCAAAGTACGTTTTGGATGTAAATTGATATACTCTCTAATACGGTCGAAGATAATTACAGTATCGTTAATTGAATAACCAATAATAGTCAAAATTGCCGCAATGGTACTTTGGTCGATTTCCAAATTGAATGGTAATAATCCATATCCAATAGAATAAACCGAAAGTGCAATAATAGAGTCGTGTGCCAAAGTAGCTACACCACTAAGTCCAAATTGCCATTTACGGAAACGAAGTGCAATATAAAGGAAGATAATAACCAATGCAAATAATACCGCAAAGAAAGATTTTTGTACCAAGTCATCGGCAATAGTAGGTCCTACTTTTTGAGAACTTAATTTACCAATTAATTTTTCTTCGGTATCTGATAAAAATTCTTTTCTGCTGATTTTATTTTCAAATTTATTAGCTAATCCTTGATAAAGTCTTGATTCAACAATTGAATCTGCTTCTGCTGTATTTTCATCAATTAAATATTCTGTTGTAATCTTCACTTGACGATCAGAACCCAATGTTTTCACTTCTGGAGTTTCTCCTTCAAAAACTGCTGTTAAATCTTTTCTAATTTTAGAAAGATCAGCATCTTTATCAAATCTTACCACAAAAGTACGACCACCGGCAAAATCAACACCCTTATTCAATCCTTTAGTAGCAAGTGATATAATACCAGCTAAAACTACAATTCCTGATATAACATAGAATAATTTTCTTTTCCCAACATAATCAATATTAATATTGGTAAATGCATTCAATGTTAGTTTTGAACCAAAATTCACTTTCTTATTCTTATCTAACATCCAAGAGAAAATAACTCTTGAAATAAGAATTGCAGTAAATAATGATGATAAGATACCGATAATTAATGTAGTAGCGAAACCTTGAACAGGTCCTGAACCAAATACATAAAGTACAATACCGGTTAATAATGTTGTGATGTTACCATCAATAATCGCAGAGTAAGCATTTTTATATCCATCATTAATGGCTAATCTGATACCTTTTCCGGCTCTAACCTCTTCTTTAATTCTTTCGTATATAATTACGTTGGCATCCACAGCCATACCGATTGTTAATACAATACCCGCAATACCAGGTAAGGTAAGCACTGCTCCTAAAGATGCTAACACACCCATAATGAAGAACATATTGGCAACCAAAGCCAAATTCGCAACCCATCCTGCTTTACGATAGTAGAATATCATGAAGATTAATACTAAAATAAAGGCAATAATGAATGAAATTAAACCGGCTCTAATAGCAGCTTTACCAAGAGAAGGTCCAACAACTTCCTCCTGAACAATATTTGCAGGAGCAGGTAATTTACCGGCTTCTAAGATGTTTGCCAAGTCTTTTGCTTCTTTAATGGTAAAGTTTCCTGATATTTCAGAACGTCCACTTGGAATCTCATCATTTACATTTGGAGCAGAATATACATAATTATCCAAAACAATTGCCACTTGACGTCCAATGTTTTCTCCGGTTAATCTTTTCCAAATTCTAGCACCTTCAGAGTTCATACTCATTGAAATATTCACTTCGCCATTTTGGCTGTAATCCTGACGAGCATTGGTAATTGCATCCCCACTCAAAGCAGGTCTTCCATCACGAGAAGTAACTTTCAATGCCATTAATTCTAACACATCAGTCCCTTCTTGACGAGGTTTTACCATCCAAGCCAATTTCAAATTACGAGGGAATACATTCTTCACTTTTGATATCATACCATTAATTCTGGCAGTATCTTGAATTTTAGCATAACCCACTGTTGCTGATTGTGCAGGATAATAACCGCCATTTTCAGCTTGGATATATGCTGGTTGTAAGTAAGCGAATAATGGATTCTCTTTTGCATATTCATCAAAAGTATCTTTTTGTTTTGCTTTTAAAGAATCAGCCTCTAACAACTCATCCACCTCATCAGATGCGGAATCTTTATCTGCTTTTTCTTCTTTTTTCGCTTCTTCTTTTTTATCAGCTTCTTTCTTGTCAGTTTCTTTTCCCTCAACATTTGATTGATTTTTAGACAATTTCTGATTGGCTGTAGCGAAAAAGTCAGCAATTTCATTGAATTTATACGTTTCCCAGAATTCCAATTCTGCTGTTCCTTGTAACAATTTTCTAACTCTTTCAGGATCTTTTACACCTGGAAGCTCAACCATAATTCGTCCTGTTGATGCAATTGGCTGAATATTAGGTTGTGCTACTCCGTAACGGTCAATACGTGTACGAAGAATATTTAATGTTCGGTCAAAAGCATTACCCACCTCAGTTTTAAGTACATTATATACATCGCTGTTGGTTGAGTTATACGAAATTCTGTCTTTTAGCTCTACCGTATTGAAGATTGCCGCTAATTTTGCATTAGGGTCAAGCTCCTCGAATGACTCCATGAAAAGGCTCAAGTAGCTACTTTGGCTATCTTTTTGCTTTTCACTTGCCATTTCTATGGCTTTTCTAAAAGTTGGGTCTTTACTATAATTTGACAAAGCGATAATGATGTCTTTTACTGAAACTTCCAACATCACGTTCATACCACCTTTCAAATCAAGACCTAAATTTATTTCACGTTCTTTACACTCCTGATAAGTGTATTTACGAAGTAAAATATTGTAAACCGGTTTGTTTGCTATCGAATCCAAATAAAATCTTTTTCTCGATTTTACAATTGAATCCATAAAAAACATCTCTCTTCCTGGGTTCTTTTTTGCATATTGCTCGGCAAGAATTTTTGCTTGATTATTGTTTGCATATTTCTCAGCATCCTTTTCTACTTTTCTTGTAAAGAAAGTAAAAGACAACTGGAATAAACTCACTAAAGCAAAGGCAATTGCAAAAAACTTAATAGCTCCTTTGTTCTGCATAAAATTGCTTATTTTAAAAATTACTTATTTTCAAGCCCGCAAAGATAATACATCATATCTTAATTAACAATTAATTACCTTAAAGTTTTTATCCAATATCCAAAATTATTTGTTAAAAAAATATTTTTTTCTTTTTTATTCATTTCTTATTATCATGATATAAACAATCATTTTTTATTTACTTAATCTTTCTAAAAAAAATGATAATTTTGTTATAAACCTATTAAAAACAACGACTTAATCTGATTTAAAACATTTAAAATCAGATTATTATAATTAAAATCACAAATATAAGGTTATATACTTCAATCAAAGTTTTGAAAGAATTTAATTTTTTAAAGAACAAAAAATAAATCACTCATCTTATCATTCATTCTGAAGAAAAAAAGAATTATTATTTTCGTAAAAAATTATATAAATTTTACCATTTAAAAATAGTAAAATTTCATATTTACAAAACTAAATAGTATTTTTAGCTGATTTTATGAATTACAAGTCAATGAACATAATTAAATTCAACATATTTATATACTGTCTATTATTATCTTTTTCCGTTTTGGGTCAAACAAATGATGATTTAAAACACCAATACATAGAACAATACAAAACCATTGCCATTGAGCAAATGAATAAATATGGCATTCCCGCAAGCATTACCTTAGCCCAAGGAATTTTAGAATCAGATATCGCCAGAAGTCGATTAGCTTTGAAAGGAAACAATCATTTTGGTATAAAATGTCATAAAGGTTGGACAGGAAAAAGAATGTATAAAAATGATGATGCCATTGGGGAATGTTTTAGAAAATACAAAAGCCCTGAGGAGTCTTTTAAAGACCATTCAATTTTTTTAACTACAAGAGATCGCTATGCTTTTCTTTTCAAATTGGATATCACCGATTATAAAGGTTGGGCAAAAGGATTAAAAAAAGCCGGTTATGCCACCAATCCCAAATATCCACAACTACTTATCAATATCATTGAAACTTATGAATTATATCTATTGGATAGAGGGGAAGACATTGTCTATACTGTTAAAGAGCCTATTGTTGAAAAAGAAAATGAAACACCTGATAATAAAGAAGTTTCACATCCTAAACATTTGAATATTTTAACACAAAAAAAAGAACGTACTGTTTATGAAAATAATGGTAAAAAAATGATTATTGCAACTTCCGGAGATTCTTTCTTTAAAATCGCCAATGATTTTGGAGTAAGTGTTGAGCAATTGATAAGATGGAACGATTTTTTAAAACATCAAACATTAAAAGCTAATGAGTACGTTTATTTACAACCTAAAAGATGGCGAAATAAAATCCACAGAGAACATGTGGTGAAAGCAAACGAAACATGGTATTCTATTGCACAATATTATGGCATACGTGTAGCATGGTTGCAAATCAGAAATATTGGAATGGGCAGGTTGAAAAAAGGTGATAAAATAAAATTAGGATAAAGGTAATATGCTAACTAAGAACGAAATAAAAAAGATTAAATCTTTACAAAAGAAAAAGTATCGGCATGAATATCAAAAATTTATTGTCGAGGGTTTTAAAAGTGTCAAAGAATTAATAAATAGTCATATTAAAGTTGAAAGCGTGATTGCTTCAAGTCAAATTGACTTGCGACAAATTCATTTTCCTAATATTACTATTGTAAAACCTTCAACGTTCAACACCTTATCTACCCAAAAAACGGCTTCAGGGATTTTAGCTATTGCCAATATTCCTAAATACAGTTTAAATACTAAAAAATTAGGAAAAATAACCTTAATTTTAGACCAAATTACTGACCCTGGAAATTTGGGAACCATCATCAGAACCTGTGATTGGTTTGGGATATCTAATATTATATGTTCTACAAATACTGTAGATATTTATAATCCTAAAGTTATCCAATCTACAATGGGTTCATTTACAAGAGTAAATATTTTCTACACAGACCTTAAACAATTGTTGTTAAAAGAAAAAGATAATTGCAAAATTTTAGGATTAGACATGGTAGGAACTCCTATACAAGATTTTAAGGTAGATGAACAAAAAATATTCCTCATCGTAGGAAATGAAGCCAATGGTTTAAGCCAAGAAATCAGAGATATTATCAACCATACCATTTCTATTCCTCCTGCAATCAGTTCTAACAACAAACAACAACCTGAATCTTTAAACGCCTCTATAGCTGTAGCTATTTCCTGTTACGAATTATCAAAAACAATTCATTTCTAAAACGAAAAGACCTAAAACAAAAAAAGCTTCAAAGTTAATAAACTTGAAGCTTTTCTCTTATGTAAAAAGGCAACGACCTACTTTCCCACCTATTGGCAGTATCATCGGCGCTG
>PDWJ01001148.1_pt1 | contig 64865 bp, 55 predicted proteins | sample 1430881 | NCBI WGS metagenome assembly PDWJ01 (sample SAMN01162460, study PRJNA174530) | Oral metagenome, whole genome shotgun sequencing project. | biome: Marine environment; feature: Marine mammal; material: Swab sample of the gingival sulcus; isolation source: swab sample of gingival sulcus... | reverse complement strand
TTACCATGGATTCCGAGCTTGTAGATGCCTACGAAGCCCATATGAAATGGAAACGTGATTATGCCTCAGGGGTGGACGATGCCCTGGCAAGAGGATTGAGGCAAGGAAGGGAAGAAGGAAGAGAAGAAGGAAAAAAAGAAGGCAGAGAACAAGGCATTGAAGAAGGCTTTTTGCGTTCAAGAATAGAAATTGCAAAAAGAATGCTGGATAAGGGATACGAACTTGAAGTCATGAGAGAGTTTACTGGAATGGATGTGGCTGAACTGGAAAAACTATCCATTTCATAGATGATTTTTGATTATAATAACTTCTTTTTTTAAAATTGCGGAGTATTAAAAAATTGTGGGTGTGATAAAAAAAATAATTATGCGGATGAAAAATGCTGTTTTATAATTATTCAACTATTCAACAGACCGATAATGGAATTTTTCTTTTTATGGATAATAATATTGAAATTCCTGTTATGACAAAATGTACGTGGATGAAACAGTATGGACTTTCTGAAAGGGAAGAGGCTATTAGTTTTGCTATAAAATGGAGCCTTGTGAAAGTAAGCGAACTTTTTGTCAACAAAAAAAATGGTGACAGGAAAATTTCCATTATTTTTATCAAAGATCCTGAAGATAAAATAAGGCCTTATATTGGCTTTGCCTGATAATAATTATTTTCTTTTATAATTTTGAAATATTAATCCTGAAATAATAAGAAAAAGACCTGCTATTGTAGTCAGCATTATTTTTTCTCCGACAAATTTTTTTATAATAAAAAGTGAAATAACAGGAGAGAGATAAATCATGCTGCTTATTCTTGATGCGTTTTGTGTAAGTTTCATTGCTGAAAGCCATAAAAGAAAACTTAGCCCCATTTCAAATATTCCTATATATAAAGAGCCGTAGAAACCTTTTATATTAAAGTCAAGTGTACTGGTAAATATCAGATATAAAAAAGCATAAAAGCTGGCAGAGAGAAAATTGAAAAAAAATCTTTTTTCGGGAATCAATTTGTCTTTTGTATTTACAATCCAGTAGGATGCCCAGATAATTGTACTTGAAAGAGCAAGAATTATTCCTGAAATATCTTTTTTCTCAAATAGTTGAGGCCTGCCTTTTGTAATAATAACAAGTACTCCTGTATAGCATATAAATATAGCAAAATAATCCCTTTTAAGCAGTTTGTGTCCAAGAAAGACAGCAGACATTATTGAAAGAGTTATTCCCCATGTATAATTTAATGATTGTGCAGATTGTGCAGGTAGAAGATCGTAGGCATTTAATAAAATTATATAGTAAATAAATGGATTTAAAAAGCCGACAAAAAGAGAGAATAAAATATCTTTAAGCCCTGTTTTAAAAACATTTATTTTTTTTGCTGCGGCAATAAAAAAAATAAACACAGCCGATATGGCAGAAGAATAAAAAATCATAAGTACCGGAGAAAAGTATTTCAGGGTGAGTTTAAATACAGAGGCTATTGTTGCCCATATAAATATGGCAGTAAGAGCATGGATAACGGCATTTTTTTCTTTGTTCATTTTTATTTATCTTGAAAAAAGATTTAGGTTTGGTCTTTCAACTGTTTCAGGCTTGTTTTTGAAAAGAAATGCAATTTTTTCATTAACATCTTTTACACTTTCTGTGTTTTTATAAAAAAGACCTGAAAATTGATTTCCGAATTTAAAATTAGCACAAAAAAATATGTAGAATTTTTTAAAAAGTTTTATCCCATATTTATCTCCATAAAAATATGTAAAATATTTTAATGCTTTTTTTAAGGTATATTCATAAATTTCATAGCCAAATATTTTTTGGGAAGTCCATGAAGCAAAAATCCAGGGTTTTGCAACAGCAATTCTTCCAATTGATATACCATCACAGGATGTCTTTTCTATTATTTTTTTTGCATCATCAAAGGTAAAAATATTACCGTTTGCAAAAACAGGTATATTTATATTCTCCTTTAATATTTTTGTATATTCGTGTTTTGGCGGCCTGGATCTCCTGTCAGGGGCAATTCTTGGGTGAAATGTCAAGGCATCTGCTCCAGCCTGTTCAAATTTTTTTGCAAGGGAAAGGATTTTTTCAATATCTTCATCCCAGCCTGCTCTGAATTTTATAAATAAAGGAAATGAAACTTTTTTTCTTACATATTCTACTATATTCAAGGCCAGTTTATGGTCTTTTAAAAGGTATGCACCGCAATTTTTTTTCATAAATTTTTTTACAGAGCAGCCAAAGTTTAAATCTATACAGAAAAAACCTTCATCTTCTATTCTTTTTGCAGCTTCAGCCATTTTCTGAGGTTCACTCCCAAATATCTGAACTCCTGTATCAGAAGTTTCATAATCGTTCCATTTGAAAAAGTTTGACTTGTATCTGTTTTCAGTTGGAATTGATTTTGAATTGAGCATGCCTGTAAATAAAAGTCCGTGCCCTTTAAACTCCCTTACAAGATGCCTGAAGCCAATATGGTTCAATCCTGCCATTGGGGCAAGAATGACCCTTTTTTCAAGTTTTTTGTTTCCTGTGGAAATAGATGAATTTAAAAAATTTTTTATTGAATTATCATTTTTCATAAAGTTTATTCTTTTTTTTAAAGAATATAAAAATAAAAAGAATTGTGTTATCCATCAAATTATATATGAAATAACTTGACTGGCAACATCTCTTTTGCATACAAATTATTTTTTAAAATATAAATTTACAGGGGGAGTTTATGTCAGAATATTATCTTGTTGAAAAAAAAGGGCCTGTTGCCTATGTGTTTCTTAACCGTCCTGATAAAAAAAATGCAATGAACCCGCCGGCATGGGCTGACTCGCCGGCTATTTTTGAGGAACTTGACAAGGATCCTGAAATAAAGGTTATAATTGTTTCAGGAAAAGGGCCTTGTTTTTCTGCTGGAATTGACCTTGTTGGAATGGTTTCTGCTCTTCCAGAGGTGCTTGAAGATAAACAGCTGGGGGCTGTAAAATGGAAACTTATTCCCAAAATAAAGGAGATGCAGGAGACCATGACCTGCATGGAAAAATGCAAAAAACCTGTTATTGCCGCAATTCATGGATATTGCATAGGTGCTGGTCTTGATATGGCGACAGCATGTGATATAAGGATTTGTTCAAAAGATGCTACCTTCTGTCTTAAAGAGGCTGCAGTTGCTTTTGTTGCAGATGTGGGGGTTCTTCAAAGACTTCCCCTTATTGTGGGTCAGGGAGTTACAAGGGAACTTGCCTTTACAGCAAAAACAATAGATGCAAAAAGAGCATTGCAGATAAATCTTGTTTCTGAAATTTGTGAGGATTATGAAGACCTTATGAAAAAAGCTGAGGAAATGGCTCTTGAAATATGCGCCAATTCTCCAATTGCTGTTGAGGCAAGCAAGGATGTTCTGAATTATGGTGTTGGAAAATCTGTTCAGGACGGATTGAATTATGTCAGTTCAATAAGTGCAAATATAGTTCCTTCAAACGATCTTTATGAAGCCTTTACAGCTTTTTCTGAAAAAAGAAAGCCAAATTATACCGGCAAATAAATATGTCCAAGGTTTATATCGAAACTCTGGGATGCCCAAGAAATCAGGCTGACAGTGATATTTGTGCAGGTCTTGTCAGGGATGGAGGCTTTGAACTTGTTTCCAGCCCTGATGAAGCCTGGTGCATAATTGTAAATACATGCGGATTTATAGAAGATGCTGTTAATGAATCCATTGAAGTAATTTTGTCTTTGTCTGAACTAAAAATTACAGGTCATTGCAAATGCCTTATTGTTGCAGGATGTCTTTCCCAGAGATTTCAAAATGAGCTTGCTGAAGAAATGCCGGAAGTTGACTTTTTTATTGGAACAGCGGCATATTTTCAGATACCCTCAATTTTGAAAAAATATAATCAGGGTAAAAAAAATGGAAGACTGATATTTCCTGCTGTTGATTCAACCCCTCTTTATGACTCCTCCTTCCCAAAAATTATATCTACTTATCCTTTTGCATATTTAAAAATAGCTGAAGGATGTGCCAGAAGATGTTCTTACTGCATAATTCCAGGCCTCAGGGGAGCTTTGAGAAGCAGACTGCCAGAAGATATTTTAAAGGAAGCCATATTAATGGCAGAATCAGGTATAAAGGAGATTGTTCTGGTTGCTCAGGAAACAACAGATTATGGTAAAGATTTTGGTGGGGGAATTAATCTTTCCTTTCTTCTTGAAAAGATTTCTTCTTCACTTCCTGATGTATGGATAAGATTTATGTATGGTCATCCATTAAGTATAAATGACAATCTTCTTGAGACAGTAAATAAAAATAAGAATATATGCCCTTATTTTGATATTCCTGTCCAGCATGCATCTGATAAAATTTTAAAGAGAATGAAAAGGTTTTATGATCTGGCATTTTTGAAAAAACTTGTTTTAAATATCAGAAGCAAAGTAGAGGATTCTGTTTTGAGAACCACTATCATTACGGGGTTTCCCGGAGAAAAAGATGATGATTTTAAAAAAATTCTGGATTTTTTGGAAGAGGTGGGTTTTGATCATGCAGGGGTTTTTACATATTCAGAAATGGAAGATATTCCTTCGTTTCAATTAAAAGAAAAAGTTGAGTCTGATCTTGCTGAAAACAGAAGAATTATTCTTATGGAAAAACAGGCAATGATTTCACAGAAAAAAAATTTTGATCGTTGCGGAAAAGTTTTTCCTGTTTTGATAGAAAACAGGGATTCCGATGATTTTTATTCAGGAAGAACAATGTTTCAGGCTCCAGAGGTAGATGGTATAACATATGTCGACTCAAAAAATCTGACACCGGGGGATATAGTCAAGGTTTTTATAACAGATTCATTTGATTACGATTTGGCGGGAAACCCAATATGAAAAGCTTAAAGGATAAAATTTTACAGATACTGGAAGATGATTTAAAGCAGATTGAAAAGGCTCTTGAAAGAAATCTTTCTCCCAATCTGGAACTTGTAAGAATAATTGCAGAGCATATATTGTTCAGCGGAGGTAAAAGGTTAAGGCCTGTTCTTATGATTCTTGCTTCAAGAATCTGCGGAAGAAATGGTGATGATTTATATGATTATTCCATAATTTTTGAATATCTTCATTCTGCAACCCTTCTCCATGATGATGTTGTAGACGGAGCTTCCCTGAGGAGAGGGAAACAGGCTGCTTATAATGTTTACGGTATAGCAGCATCGGTTCTTACCGGAGATTTTCTTCTTGCAAGATCCCTTAATATTTCTTCTTCACTTAGAGACCCAGATATAGTTGATGAAGTTTCAAAAATAACCGCAGATATGTCCCAGGGAGAAATTCACCAGCTTTTAAACAAGGGTGATTTTTCAACAACAGAATCTCTGTATTATGAAATTATTAAGAGAAAAACAGCAGTTCTTATAGAGGGTGCATGCAGGACAGGTGCAAGAATAGCAAAAACAGATGATATCAAGGTGGAAAAACTTGGCGAATACGGATATCATCTTGGTATTGCCTTTCAGATGGCAGATGATCTTCTTGATTATGTTTCAGACTCCAAATCACTTGGAAAGGATTGTGGTGCAGATATAAAGGAAGGAAAACTGACCCTTCCTCTTATTCATGTTCTTGACAAATGTAACAGGGAAGATAAAAATTTTCTTAAAGGAGAGATTGAAAAGGGTATAAAGGGAGATTTAATTGATTTTCAAAAGGTATTTTCAATTGTTGAACAATATGGAGGGCTGGATTATACTAAAGATATTTCCAGAAAGCATGTTGAGAAGGCAAAAAAAGCACTTGATATTTTTCCTGATTCAAGGGAAAAGGATATTTTTTTTATGCTTGCTGATTATTCCATTGAAAGATCAGTTTAAGGGAGTTTTTAATGAAAAAGTTTATAATTAATTTAATAACCATATATTTTTTAGTAAATCCATTTTCTGCATATTGTGAAGATAAAATCGAAGTCATAAACAGCAAAGGAATCGGTTCTGCATTTATTGTTGATCAAAAAATTGCAGAAGCCAGACAAAAAGCACTTGATATGGCTGTTTCTTCTGCATTCAGACAAGCTCTTTTTTCCATTGTTCCAGATAGAGTGTTTTCAACAAATTTTGAAAAAATTATGGAAATTATCAAGTCTGAAAACTCAAGTGTTGCCGAGGAATTTCAGGTTGCAGGTGAAACAACAAAGAATAATGAATATATTATTGCTGTAAGGGCAAGGTTTGACAAAAAAAATATTGAGAAACATTTAAGAGATTATAATCTTTTTTTAGGAGATTTGAAACTGCCGGAAATAATGCTTCTTATTTCACAGAAAAATATTGAAGATTTCAGATATCATAAATGGTGGAACACCAGTGAAAATATTGAATTCAGTGCAATAGAAAAAGCTCTTGATAAAGAACTTTCAGGAATGAATTTTAAAGTTATACAGCCATTTAAGAATGAAAAATCTTTAAATTCTGATATTGAGGGAGATGTAATACCTGATAAAAAGGAAGCCATTAATATAGCTCTTGAAAAAAATGCTGATATCGTTGTTGTTGGAAAGGCTGCCGCTCTTCCAGGTGGTAACAGTATAGGAGGTCTTGAAACTGTAAGAGTCGATGTTTTTTTTGTTGTTTTCAGGACAGATACAGGAGAAAAGATTTTTGATATAGAAAAGCAGGCAATGATTACAGTTGAAAAAAATATTGAAAATACTTTGGCAGCTTTTAATAAGGCAGGAGAAATTGCAGGCAGGGATATAGGAAAATTTTTGTTAAATTATTGGGAAAAGATGCAAAATGAACCAAATGAGATAGAACTTGAGATTTCAGGTGTTAATTATCTCCCAAGGTTTATAAAATTTAAGAACATATTGAAAAGTGAAAAAATTGTAGAGGATTTAAAAGAAAAGGAAATTTTTGTTTCAGGAAGCAGGGTTGTTGTATTATTTAATGGAAGCAGTGAAGAGCTTGCAAAATATCTTGTAGAAATACCATTCCAGAATTTTGGAATAGAAATAACAGAGGTAAGCAAAGGCAAGATAAAAATCAATTTTGTTGATTGATAAATAATTGTTCAGTTTAAATGGGGAGGCTGATGTCTTTTTTACCATTTATAAATGATTTTATAAGATGCTGGTTGTGGCTGGACAATTATTTTAGAAATACGGACATTTTTTTTATATATTCAAGCTTTACAGATTTATCAGTAATCTCTTCCGAGAGTGTTCTGATAAGTGTAGCAGCCTGATTTTTTGTAATTTTATGAGTTTTGATTTCAAGATTATTGAATGCATCATCAACAAGAAAGTTTGCAAGTGGGCCTATAGCATGTGCAAGATTTGTTGTTAATGAATTTTTAAAATCTTTTCCAAGAAAATTACCTGCCGAGGAAACCTGCTCAATAAGACCGTTTTGTATCAGATATTTAAGAGCTTCATTTATTTCATTATCTTTTAAAGATGTATATTTTTTTATCTCCTGAAAAGAATATTTCTTATGAATAAGATGTAATACTTCAACAGTTATTCCATTGAGGATATATTCTCCATCCTCTATAGTCTTTGGTATAAACTTCATTTTTATATTAGCCTTATTTTTTTTATGATACCAAAATAATATTTTATAAATTACTGATACCCTATTTTAAAAGTATTGACAAGGGGGTTGATGGAGATATTATAAATGTCTAATGAGTTCAACTATAAAGAACTCCATCAGTTTAATTTTTTGGGCGGCTGGATTTTTAAACTTTTAAATTTATAATATTTATCAGGTTAAAAAAAAATTAAATCTGAAATCACAATAAAATTTTTCACTATCCATATATTTTAAATTAAATACTTTACCCAAATATTTTGTTTGATTCTTGACTTTTTAAATATCAGCTTATCTTTAAAATAAATTTTAAAATTAATTTTAATAACTGTCTGGAGGAAAAATGGCAGAAAAAAATACTTACGAATTTAAAACAGAAGTAAAACAACTATTAAATCTTATTGTTAATTCTCTTTATTCCAATCAGGAAATTTTTTTGAGAGAACTTGTTTCAAATGCTTCCGATGCTATAGATAAATTAAATTTTAAAGCCCAGACAGATGATTCTGTGCTGGAGGGAAATGATGATTTTTTTATAAGAATCGAAGGAGATAAAGCCGGTAAGAAACTTGTTGTTTCAGACAATGGTATAGGTATGACCCGTGAAGAGATTGAAGAAAATATCGGAACAATTGCAAAAAGCGGTACATCTGCATTTGCAGAAGCTCTTGAAAAATCAAAAAAAGAAGGAAGTCTTTCTTCAGAGTTTATAGGCCAGTTCGGAGTTGGTTTTTACAGTGCTTTTATGGTTGCCAAAAAAGTAACTCTTGTTACAAAGTCAGCCGGTTCTGATGAAGCCTGGAAATGGGAGTCTGAAGGAGATGGTAAATATATTATAGAAAAGACTGAAAAAGAGTTCAGGGGCACAGATGTTATAGTTGAACTCAAAGAACCTGAAGATGGAGAAAATGATTATACTGATGAATATACATTAAGGAGAATAATAAAAAAACATTCTGATTTTATAAGGTATCCTGTTGTTATGAAAGTTGAGAGCAATGAACCGATACCGGAAGATCAGATTATAAAGGATGCTGATGGCAAGCCCATTGGAGAAACAACCAGAAGAGTTATAAAAGATGAAACTCTTAACTCTATGAAGGCAATATGGACAAAAAATAAATCTGAAGTCAGCGATAAGGAATATGAGGAATTTTACAGGCATATAAGCCATAACTGGGATTCTCCTCTTGACAGAATACATATGAAATTTGAGGGAACTACAGAGTATAGTATACTGCTTTTTATACCATCAAAGGCACCTTTTGATCTTTTCAGGGAAGACAGGAAAAACGGGCTTAATCTTTATTGCAAAAAGGTTTTTATAATGGATGACTGCAAGGAGCTTATACCTGAGTATCTTGGTTTTGTTGAAGGTGTTGTTGATGCACCCGATTTGAATTTGAATGTGAGCAGGGAAATACTCCAGCAGGACAGGCTTGTAAGAAATATAAGAAAAAATATAGTCAAAAAGGTTCTTGAGCTTCTTAAAAATATGGATTTTGAAAAATATGAGACCTTTTTCAAGGAATTTGGCCCTGTTTTAAAGGCCGGAGTTCCAATGGATCCTGAAAACAAGGATAAGGTTGCCGATCTTTTGAGATATGAGACAACAGATTCTGATGGAAAGCTTGTTTCTTTTTCTGAATATGTTGAAAATATGAAAGAAGACCAGAAAGATATTTATTATCTTACAGGCGAAAATATTTCATCACTTAAAAACAGCCCTTATCTTGAAGCTTTAAGGGAAAAGGGCTACGAGGTTCTTTTGATGGTAGATCCTGTTGATGAATGGGTAGTTCAGGGTCTTCCTGAATATTCAGGCAAAAAGCTTAAAAGCGCTGAAAAAGGTGATCTTGATCTTGATAATGAGGGAAATGAAGAAAATGAAAAACAGGATAAGCCGGAAGAAAAGGATTATAAATTTTTCTTTGATTTTATCAAAAAAGAGCTGGAGGATAAAATTGGAACTGTTAAATCTTCTTCAAGGCTTAGAGGTTCTGTTTCCTGTCTTTCTTCTGAAGACAGCGGTATGAGTGCTTATATGGAAAAAATTTTGAAGGCCAGTGGTCAGGAAATGCCTGTTCCCAAAAGAATTCTTGAACTTAATACAGAACATGAAGTTGTAAAAAATATGAAATCTCTTTTTGAAAAAGATCCTGGATCTCAAAAACTTAAAGATTATATTACATTGATTTATGACCTTGCTGTTATAGGCGAGGGGGGTAAAATAGAAAATCCCGCTCTTTTTTCAAGGCTTGTTGGAGAACTTATGCTAAATTCTATTTAAATTAAGTATAAATTTAAAACCGGCTTATAAAAAAAGCCGGTTTTTTTTAATATGTAGTTAGATATTTTGAGTTTATTTATATAGTAATAACTTTTTGCTTTAATAAAGATGTGTTTTTGGCTTTTAAAATCTGCCAAGGAGATATAATGCAATATTTTAATGATGAGGAGAATTCTGCTGGAACAGATGAAAAGTTTTCTTTAAAAGGCAGCAGTCAGGGTGAAGTCATGGAAGTTTGTGATTTAATCGGCGGACTCGGATTTAAAAGAAAGCTTGCTTCAATGGGAATAATGAAGGGAGTTACCATTGAAATTTTAAGTGTCAGCAGAGGCGGTCAAATCATAGTAAGCTGCTTAGGTTCAAGATATATTCTTGGCAAAAGTATTACTGAAAAAATAATTGTAAAAAAAAGATAGAGTTTTTAAAGTATCATTGACTTTTTTATTTTATTCTTTTTTGGGGATTGAGTTATTTCTTTAAAAATGATAAGGGGTGTAGCTGTATATAATTAATCAGTAAAAAGATACTATAAAAGGCGGTAAAAACTGAATTTTTTAACCGTCAATCTGAAATATAAGGATGGTAAATGAAAAAAATAAAGTATTTTGGTATAATTTTTTTTATGATACCTGTTTTTATTACTTCGGCTGCCAAAGCGGAAAGAATAAGTGTTAAATCTGGCAGACTGAATGTCAGATCCGGGCCGGGGTCAAAATTTGAAATTTTATGGCAGACAGAAAAATATTATCCTTTTGAAGTTGTTGAGCAAAAATTAAACTGGGTTCATGTCAAGGATTTTGAAGGATATGAAGGCTGGGTATATAAACCTTTACTTTGTAAGGAAAAAACTGTTGTTGTCAAAGTTGGTAAATGTAATGTCAGAAAAGGTCCGGGGAAAAATTTTTCTGTGCTTTTTAATGCAGAAAAAGGGACGCCTTTTATTGTAGTTGGCTCTGAAAAAGGATGGCTTAAAGTCAGGCATTCAGATGGAGATTCAGGCTGGATTAAAGGCAGTCTTCTCTGGTAGATAAAAATGGAGGAAAAATGCAGGAAAAAAATGATTTTGTAGAATTGCCTGAAATAGATAATTTTACTCTTTTTGTAGGAAAATCAGCCAGGTATATCAATGAACATAAAAAATATTTTATTTTTGGGGCTTTTATTTTTATTTCAGCCTTGATTTTGGCATCATATATTCCTTTTTATATGTCAAAGCAAAGGGCAAAATCTTTTGCAGTTCTACAGTCTGGAATTGATCTGACTGCCGGTATGGATAATGTAACCCTTGATGCTGTAAATAAAGCATTTGGGCCGGTATTTAAAGATTATAAAAATTCTGAGGCATATGGTTATGCCTGTCTTTATGCAGGAAGAACAATGTATAGGGGGGGTGAAAAAGATAATGCAGAAGTTTTTTATAAAAAAGCGTTGAAGTCTTTTGGTAACAATTCATTGCCAGGTGAACTTTCTCAATACGGAGAGGCTTGTTCTTACTTTGACAGAGAGCCTGAGCTTTCTTTTGCATCTTTTTCCCAGTTGATAAAAAAAGATTCTTTCCTTAAAGAAGACGCTCTTTTTTATAAGGGGCTTGCAGGAGATACTTCCAGTCTTGAAATTCTTATCAAGGAATATCCGGATGGTTTTTACTCAGATATTGCCCAGGAAATATATCTTTCCCGTAAATAAAAAAAACTAACCGGGGTCAGACGGTTAGTTTTCATGAAGGGGAATAAAGATGAAAAAAATATTTTAAAAAAAACAAAAGCAATAAGCATGCCATGTTGAATTTAATAAGATAAGAGGCTTAATTTTAAGCCTTTTTTCATTTTTGTGCTAAATCAGAATAAATTTTTATTATTTTTTTTAAAGACAAAAGTTCAAAATTATAAACTTTATGTGTAACATTTTGAAAATAATATATTTATATGATTCACAAAATTGTACAAAGAACTTGGTTGGCCTTTGATGTCGATATTATTGGGGTAAAAGTTTATAAATTTGAACTTTTTTTTGAGATATTAATATTATATTTTTTTATTTTTTGATTAAGACCGCTTTTACCTATTCCAAGGATATTTGCAGCTTTTGTCTGAATATAGTTGTTTTCTTCAAGGGTTTTGCATATTAATTCTTTTTCAATTGCTGCAAGGGTTTGCTGTAGAGAACCTTTAAGTTCTATTATATTTTTTTGTTTTTTATCTGATTTTCTTTCAAGGAAATTTTCAGGAAGATTTTTTTCTGTAATTATTTTTCCGTTTGATAAAACAACAGCTCTTTCAATAATATTTTCAAGTTCCCTTACGTTGCCGGGCCAGGAATGATTATATAAAAGTTCAAGGCATCTGCTTGAAAGCTCCTTAGTCTGTGTTTCTCCAAGGCTTTGGTCTTTGTATTTTTTTAGAAAATGGAAAGCAAGAAGTCTTATATCCTCTTTTCTTTTTCTTAAGGGAGGCAGGGATAGCCGGACAACATTCAGTCTGAAAAAAAGGTCTTCCCTGAACAATCCTTTTTCAACTTCCTTTTTTAAGTTTTTATTTGTTGCAGCTATAAGCCTGAAATTCACAGGCAGAGAAGAATTACCGCCGACCCTTTCAATATTTTTTTCCTGCAGAACCCTTAAAAATTTAACCTGGAGGTTCAGGCTCAGTTCTCCAATTTCATCAAGAAAAAGTGTTCCTCCATCAGCAAGCTCAACCTTGCCTTTTTTTTGGGAAACAGCTCCGGTGAAAGCTCCTTTTTCATGGCCGAAAAGTTCGCTTTCCAGAAGAGATTCTGCCAGTGCAGAACAATTTATTGCTATAAATCTTTTTTTTTTCTGATTGCTGTTTGCGTGAATTGCTCTTGCAACCAGCTCTTTTCCTGTTCCGCTTTCACCTTCAATTAAAACATTTGCTGATGCAGGAGCGACTTTTAATATTGTATCGAAAAGATTGAGCATGGGTTTACTTTTTCCTATGATATTGCCAAGGCTGAATTTTGTTTCAACCAGTTTTTTTAATTCAATATTTTCCTGTATCACCTTTGAGTGTGAAAGAGCCTGTTTTATATGTTCTATAAGGGCTTCATTTGCAAAAGGTTTTAAAATATATGTAAAAGCACCTTTTTTCATTGCATCTACAGCTTTTTCTACAGTTCCGTGGGCGGTCATTACAATTACAGGGATATCCGGGTATTTTAATTTTATATTATCAAGAAGTTTGATCCCGTCCATTTCCGGCATTTTCATATCAGTAAGAACAAGGGAGATTTTTTCAGCCCAAAGAATTTGTAACGCTTGATACCCGCTTTCAGCAGTTTCAACCTCAAAACCTTCGTCTTCAAGAACAGCACTTAAAATCAGAGGGAAATTCTTTTCATCATCAACTATTAAAATTTTTGCCATTTTATTTTTCTCCCGCATTGACAGGTATTATTATAGATATTCTTGCACCATTTTCTATTGTATTGTCAATATAGACAGAGCCTTTATGATCTTTAACAGTTTTTTCAACTATTCCCAGGCCAAGTCCTGAACCTTCATTTTTTGTAGTAAAAAAAGGATCCTTAACTTTATAGATTATATCTTCTGGGATTCCAGAACCTGTGTCTTCAAATTCAATTATTACATCTTTTTTATCCAGTCTGGTTTTAATGGTTATTTCTCCTCCTTCGGGCATAGCCTGCATGGAATTTATTATAATATTTAAAAATGTTTGATATATTTGATTCTCATCAATAAGAATATCTGGTATTTTGCTGTCAAAAAATGTGTGTATCACGCAATTATTTTTATCCAGCTCATATTTAAGATAATTGATATTTTTTAAAAGTATACTGTTTATGTCAGATGGTTTCAAAGACAATTCCGGCGGCTTTGAAAACGAAAGAAAGTCATTTATAATATTGTTCATCCTTGTTGATTCTTCAATTATTATCTCTGTAAATTTACTCGGTTGATTTTTTGTTGTAAATTTTTTGTTGAGATGTTCGGCTGTGCTTCTTATTATTCCAAGAGGATTTTTAATTTCATGGGAAATAATTGCTGTCATTTCGCCTATTGATGAAAGATGTCTTGCTCTGTCAAGTTCTTCCTTAAGCCTGAATCTCTCAATATTTTTTTCTATTATTATGCTCTCTCCTTTTTTTACTATTTGTCTCAGTATGAAAAAAAGAATTACCATTACCATTGTTGTTGTAAGGATTACAAGAATCTGGAGTTTGAATATTTTATGATAATCTTCAGAAACATCCTGTTCAATTTCTATTACTCCTATTATTGGGCCTTTAAGTCTGGATGCAGGGATTTCTATTCTAAGAGGGGCAAAAGTAGTTATTTTTGCATGCTCTGGATATCTTATAAGTTGTCTTAAAAAAGAACCTTCCTGAACCATATTTGAAATCATTTGGCCTTTAAGAGCCTTTTTATAACCTTGGCCTACCGAGACTTCTTTGCCGATCATTTCCTGATTAAAGCTGTATGAAACCACGTTATTTAGATCATAGATATTTAAAATCTCTGTTTCAAAGCTGTGGAGTGTAGATCGGACAATCTTGTCCATTCTTTCATATTGTTTTTTTTTGATAAGTTGTACTATTCCTCCATCAATATAAATCGGGAGTATAAAGAGTACCATAATCTGGTGATTGAGATTTTCAACAAGAGCCTTGGTATAATCTTTACTTTTTTCTAAGATTATATTTCTTACAAGATGCGTATGGAAAGTAGAAAGAGAAATCGTTCCCAGAAACATCAGCAGAAAGCTTGTAAGAGTAAAGTACTTAACAAGAGTAAAAGGGATTATTTTGTCGTTTTTGTTTCTTTTATGTTCCAAATTATTATTCATCTTAATTTTTTTATTTGTTTTATAATATTTTCTTTTAATAAAAAATCTTGACTTATAAAAATAAAAAAGTAAACATAAAGATGATGGAATAATTTTATAGATTAAGGCTGGATGCCCAAGGCATTAAAATTAATAATATTTTCTTCAGGGAAAAAATTATGTTTTTTGGAAAAAAAAATCAGTTAGTGGGTCTTGATATTGGAACATCATCAATAAAAATTGTTGAAATTCAAGATTCCTCAAATGGTATTGTTTTGAAAAAAGCGGTTAAAGAAAAAATCCCACCAGATCTTTTTTCAGAAGGAGAGCCCAAAGACGCCTCATTTTTGTCTTCTTTGCTAAAAGATCTTTTCATAAGAAATAAAATAAAAAATAAAAATGTGGCGTTATCAATAGGAGGAGCTTCTGCAATTGTAAAGCCTATAAAAGTTTCTGCTTCAGGAGATAAGGACCTTCACAGCCTTATTTTTGAAGAGGCAGAACATTATATACCATTTGATATAAATGAAGTTAATATTGACTATCATATAATGGATTCTTCAAATGATAACCTTAACCAGATTGATGTTTTGCTTGTTGCTGTTAAAACTGATATTGTTCAGAAATATGTAAAGCTTGTTGAAGGAGCAGGTTTGAATCCCTGCATAATAGATATTGATGCTTTTGCTGTGCAAAATATTTTTGAAATTAATGAACCTGATGTGAAAAATGCAATTCTTATCAATGTGGGTGCCAGTAAAACTTCATTGAATGTTGTTGTAGATAATGAATCAGCCTTTATGAGATCAGTGTCTATGGGTTCTTCTAAAATAACTGAAGAAATTATGCTGCTGGATTCCAAATTGAATTTTGAAGAAGCAGAAATGATTAAATCAGGGGAAAGTGAAGCGCAAGACATAAACCCCGATGATTTTTCTCAGCTTTTGGCTTCTGTTTCTTTGGAATGGTGTTCTGAAATCACAAGGGCTCTTGATTTTTTCTACTCTAATTATGATGGAGAAAGGGCAGAGCAGATATATCTATGCGGTGGTGGTTCTTATATAGAAAAATTTAGAGAAGAACTTTCTTCATATTCATCATCTGATGTTAAAATTTTGGATCCTTTGAAAGTTTTTGATACAGAAAAAACTGGCTACACACAGAAAGAACTTAAATCTTTTTCACCTGAATTTTGTGTAGCTTTAGGACTTGGACTAAGAAAAGTGGATGACAAATGATACGAATAAATCTATTACCTTACAGGTCGGCAAGAAGAAAAGAAAATGTTAGAAAACAGATTTTTATTTATGTTTTAAGTTTGATTATTTTGCTTTTTGCCTTGTTTATTTTTGATTTTAATATAAAACAAAAAATTAACACCCTTACAGAAAGTATAAATTCTTCCAAAATTTTGCTTGCAAAATTTAAAAAGAAATCAAAGGAAGTTGATGAATTAAGAAAGAAGCTTGGAGCTTTGAACAATAAGCTTGATGTTATAAAATCCTTGCAGAATGATCGCAGGTTTGGAATAGGGGTTATGGAAGAACTTACAAAGGTAGTTGTCCCCGGAAGAGTCTGGTTTAAAAATGTAAAGCTTGATAAAAAATCAATCTATTTTAGCGGTTATTCCCTTGATGACAGAGCTGTTGCAGATTTTATGAGGAATCTGGAAAAATCATCTTTTTTTTCAAATGTTGAGCTTAAAGAGGTTTCAGAATATAAAATTAAAAATATAGAAGTAAGAAAATTTAGTATTAATTCAAAAATGTTATAGAAAAAATTAAAGTCTGATAAATAAGGAATTTGGCTTATGGCTGAAAATTATTTAGAGTCACAGGGGCGTTTTGAACTTTTTTCCCAAAGATTGAGCGAGCTTACAAACGTTCAGAAAGCTGGGATTTTATTTTTTACTATATTTGTGGTAGCAGGACTTTATACATGGTTTTTTTATCTGCCGCAAAAAGAAAAAATTGAGTTTCTGGAGTCAGAGGATCAACGTCTTGTCACACAGGTTTCTGTTGCCAGGGCAAAAGCTGCAAATCTTGGTAAAGTAAGAAGAGAGTTTGAAAACAGGAAAGAAGAATTTTTCATTGTAATGAGAGCCTTGCCTGAAACAAAGGAAATTCCAGGCATTCTTTCTGCAATATCTTCTTCTGCAAAAGATTCCGATTTGGAAATTTCAAAAATTAGCCCCGGCAAAGAGGTTGATAAAGGATTTTATGCTGAAATACCTGTTAATATGAGAATTAAAGGCGGCTTTCATGAAACCGCAATCTTTTTTGACAGAATTTCCAGGTTTGGGAGAATCGTCAATATTGATTCTGCAAATATGACAATGGGAAAAGATAATAGTATAAAAACTGAGTGTAAGGCTTTAACTTACAGATTTCTGAAAAAAGAAGAAAATAAAAAGAAGAAAAAATAGCTATGAAATCATTAAAATTATTTAAAAAATTAATTGTTATTTCCTGCATTCTTATTTTTTTTGTATTTTCGGGGTGTAATGATAATAACCAAAAGAACTCTATAAAAGAAAGTAATCATGATAAAGTATCCAAAAGAATAAATTTACCAGTAAAAGAAAATGTATCTGGAAAATCTTTTTCCAAAAATAAAAAAGCTTCTGTTAATGGTAAAAATACAGATACACATGATAGTTCTTTAAAAAATCAGTCAGAAAAACCCAGGAAGATTAATGAGATAATCAGTAAAAAGGTTATTTCAGATCTTGTAGAAAATAGTAATGTTTCTGATATGGATGATATCAGTCAAATTAATGTTGCAAATCTTTATAGTGATGCAGGTCGGATAAATCCATTTACTCCTCTTGTCAAGGAATCTGTGAAAAAAAAAGATGTTAAAGTTTCAGGTTCCGGTGAGAAAAAAATTGAAAGGCCCAAAACACCTTTGGAAAAGTTCGCTTTAAGCCAGCTTAGGCTGGTTGCTGTAATGACATCTCCAGAAGGCCGGTTTGCTGTCCTTGAGGAGTCATCTGGCAAAGGTTATATTGTTGACAAGGGAACATATGTTGGACTTAATTCTGGTCAGATAACAGCTATTGAACCTGAGCAGATTATAATAGCAGAAACTATTGAAAATATTACAGGTAAATCTTTAAAAAGAGAAAGAATTTTGAAAATCCAAAAGTCATCTGGAGAATAATCATGAAGTTTAACAAGAAAATGAGCAGGCGTTTTTATTTTATTTTTATTTCTTTATTTATCTTTTTTCTTGCCTATGGCTGTTCTTCAAAAGATAGTAAATCTTCCATTGAAGAAAAAAATGCAGGGCAGGCAGAGAAAGTTGATAAAAAAAGTGCAAAGTTAAAGTCAATTGAGGATATTTTTGTTGAAGAAGGCGATGATAGTGTTTCTGTCAATATAAAAGGTGATTCTGAACTTACCTACAGTGCTGTAAAAGAAAAAGATCCCGAAGCTGTTGTTTTGTATTTCCCTGCTACAAAAATTGCACAGGGGCTTAATGAAAAGAATTATTCAAATTCCTGTATTGAAAAAATTCAGTTAACACAAGAAGAAAATTATGCGAAATTAAGAATTTTTCTTAGTTCAGATTTACCATACTCTATGAAAAAAGAAGGTTATACCCTTGCTTTAAAATTAGATACAGCAAGTCAGTCAAGTATAGAGGCCGTTGAAGAAGAAGCCCCTTCAAAAGAAAGCTTTGCAGAAAATGATGAAAAAATGAGTGCTGCAAAAAAAGCTGAAAGACTTGAAGATGTAGAAGTATTTGAAGATGGCGATTCTCTGGGCATTAAAATTATTGCAGACGGTGCAATCAAAAAATATAATTCTTTTACATTGAATAACCCCCCAAGAATAGTTTTTGATATTGCAGATATTTCTTCTTTCCATAAAGAAGTTAAAAAAATAGATTTAAATAATAAGTGGGCTAAAAGTATCAGGTATTACAGCAATAACAGCCGTTTTAGAATTGTTATAGATTCAAGAATTAAATGGTTGGAAAATTATGGTGCTGAAACAGTTGATGATGGTATTATAATTTATATTGGCAAAAATGATGAAGAAGGTTTGCTTAATACTTCATCAGGTGTTGAAGAAAAAAATCAGGCAGTTGCTGGCCCGGCATCTTTGACAGATATTAAATTTTCAGCTCTTGAGGATGGCAGCTCAAAGGTTTTTATATCTACTTCCAAAAAAGTTGATTATAAAACTGAAAAAACAGGCGAGAAGCAGATTGCCATAAGACTTGTTGATACAAAAATTGCTTCATATAATCAGCGTCCTATTATTACATCCAGATTTGACAGCGCTGTAAACAGAATATTTCCTGTGTATAACAAAAAGGTTAATGCAAGAGATTCTGTTGTAATAATAGATTTAAGAGAAAATGTTGCTTTTCAGATAGATGATGAAAAAGAAAATACTATAGAAATAGAATTTGGTCCTTCCTCATTATCAGGAAGCTCTGATAATGTTGTAATGGCCAAGCCTCAATGGGAAAAAGTCCTTTCTGACTCTCCAGCTGTTGTTGCTGAGTCAGGTATATCTTCACCTTTAACCAATAACGATATTAATGTTGCTCCTCAAACTGATGCAGATATTGCCGGAAGTATTTCAGGAATAGGTAATAATATTTCCGACTCGGCTATATCCTCTTCTTCATCAGGAGATAAAAAATATACAGGCCAGCTTATAAGTATTGATTTTTATGATACAGATATAAGAAATGTTTTCAGAATAATTCAGCATGTAAGCGGACTTAATTTTGCAATAGACAGGGATGTTACAGGTAAAGTTACAATGAGCCTTAAGCAGCCTGTTCCCTGGGATCAGATTCTTGACGTAATATTGAAAATGAATTCTCTTGGAATGCAGCAGGAAGGAACCATTGTAAGAATAGCAAGGCTTTCAAGTCTTGAATCTGAAGAACAGAGAAAACAGCAGGTTCTTAAGGCAAAGCAGGAAAGCAAAAAGCAGGAAAAAAGTCTGGAACCTTTATTTACAGAATATCTTTTAATAAATTATTCTGATGCTGGTGCTGAAGTGCTCCCCCATATTCAGAAAGTTATGACCAAAAGAGGAAGTGCTTCAGTGGATAAAAGAAATAATCAGCTTATAGTGACTGATACAAGGGAGAGTATAGATAAGATCAGAGATATTATTTCCAGAATAGATAAAATTACCCCTCAGGTAGTTATAGAAGCAAGAATTGTTGAAGCTAACAGCGATTTTGCAAAAGAACTTGGAACAGAATGGAATGCTTCTACTTCAAGAAATGCTGCTGCAGAGAGAAGTCGATATACAGCACAACCGGCAGGAGATTGGGACTGGGGCTATAATGTAGCAATGAATGTTCCACAGCAGTTAGGTTTAATAGATGTAGGTTTTGCAAAACTTTCCGGATTGGGAGTTATATTAAATGCAAAATTAAGGGCAATGGAAACCCAGAAAAAGGGTCGAATTGTTTCTGCACCAAAAGTTGTTACCCTTGATAATAAGAAGGCTACAATAACCCAGGGATATGAATATCCATATACTACACTTAAGGATGGAGAAACCACAACTGAATTTAAGGATATTGATCTCCAGCTTGACGTAACTCCCCATGTAACCGCTGACAATAAAATCTCTTTAAAAGTAAATATTGATAAAAATGATATTTATGTTCAAACCCCAGATGGTCCTGCTTTGTCAACCAAAAGTATTGAGACAGAACTTCTTGTAAATGATGGAGACACTATAGTTATAGGCGGTATAATCCAAAAGTCGGAAACAAAAACTGTGAATAGATTCCCATGGCTTTCAAGGATTCCTATACTTGGATGGCTGTTTAAATCAAAAGCCGACGCTAATACTAAAAATGAGCTTTTGATTTTCATTACCCCAAGAATTGTTGAACTTGGTCATGAAGGTCTTTAGGAATATAAAAAAATAAATTTAAATTAAACTATAAGATATAAAAGCCCCTGTTCTTTATTAAGATTAGGGGCTTGTTTTATTTGATATTTAAAAAGTATAATCCTTAAATCTCTTGCAATTTTACCTATGAGGATTTAAAATATTGTAGTTACAAAATTTTATCCTGTATTAGGCCGGATAACGGACATTACTTGAAAAATATATAAATTTGATTTTTATAATATAATATACAACTCTGAACCTTTAAAGATTATACTTTGTTTTATTATTCACCATAAACTGTAATTGTATATTTCCCATAAACACCAAAAAAATTCTCAACATCCCAATCTATGTGATGAATTTTTGTAATATTTCCATTTTTCATTGCAGCTTCAATACTGGCATCACCAGTTGCAACTAAACCCAATATACTTGTACATTGTGCAACACCTACTTTGGAATAGGGTTCATTTGATGAGGTGGCCGTAACTGGAAGCTTTAGCCTTGTATAACCTACTCCAACAGGAAAATTGGTTGCGCAACCACTAATAAATACAGCAAATATCAAAAGAACAGTAATATATAGTATTTTTTTCATTTTTCTCTCCTTAAAATTTAGTTAAAAAATATAAGGTTCAGGGTTGTATATAAAAAAACATTTGTTTAGCACTATAATTTCTTCTAAAATAAAAATCTTATAATATTTTTAAATCAAATATCATAATAGAGCATATACTCATGTGGATGAGGTCTGAGATTTACCTGTGAAATTTCTTTTTCTCTTTTGTAGTCTATCCATGTTTTTATAACGTCTTCTGTAAAAACACCACCTTTAATCAGAAACTCATGATCTTTTTCAAGAGCTTGCAGAGCTTGTTCCAGTGATACAGGGGCTGAAGGAATTCCTGCAAGCTCTTCAGGTGGGAGATCATAGATATTTTTATCAAGGGGGTCTCCTGGATTAATTCTGTTTTCAATTCCGTCTATAATCGCCATTAGAATTGCTGAAAAAGCCATATATCCGTTACATGAGGGGTCAGGGGTTCTAAATTCCAGTCTTTTGGCTTTTGGAGAAGATGCATACATGGGTATGCGTACAGCCGCACTTCTGTTACTGCTTGAATATGCAAGATTTACAGGTGCTTCAAACCCCGGGACAAGTCTTTTATAAGAATTAGTAGTTGGATTTGTAATTGCGCATAAAGCACCGCAATGCTTTAAAATACCTCCTATCCCATAAAGAGCTTCCTGGGAAAGGCCTGCATAAAGATCTCCTGCAAACAATGGTTTTCCATTTTTCCATATACTTGCGTGGGTGTGCATTCCTGAGCCGCTGTCACCATAAAGGGGTTTTGGCATGAAGGTTGCTGTCTGACCATTCAGATATGCCATATTTTTTATAACATATTTAAACCATACAAGCTGATCTCCCATTTCCACAAGAGGCTTGAACCTCATATCTATTTCTGCCTGTCCGGCTGTTGCAACTTCATGATGCTGGCATTCCATTGCAATTCCCAGGTCTTCAAGTGCAAGCATCATTTTTGTCCTTAAATCATTGGATTTATCCAGAGGGGGGACAGGGAAATAACCTTCTTTGGCTCTTGGTTTATATCCGAGATTAGGGAATTCGTCCCTTCCGGTATTCCATGAAGCCTCAATAGAATCTACTGAAAAGAAAGTGTTGTGGGGCTCACTTGAATATCTGACATCATCAAAAATAAAAAATTCAGGCTCAGGCCCTATAAAACAAGTGTCTCCAATGCCTGTGCTTTTCAGATAATCTTCGGCTTTCTGGGCTATGTATCTTGGATCTTTTTCATAAGGTTCATGGGTTATGGGATCTGCTATATTTCCTATCAATACCATGGTTTTCTCCTGAAAAAACGGATCTGTTTTCGCTGTTGAAGGATCTGGAATAACAACCATATCACTTTCATTGATGGCACGCCAGCCCCTTATGCTTGAGCCGTCAAACCCAAATCCATCTTCAAAACTTCCTTCATCAAGTTCACTTACTGGAACAGTAAAGTGCTGCCATATCCCTGGAAAGTCCATAAATCTGATGTCAACAATTCTGACTTCATTTTTTTTGGCAAATTCTATTACTTCTTCAGGCCTCAATTTAATTCTCCTTAATCTCTTTTTTTATTATATATTTTTAGAAACTGATTTGTTTTGCTACAAGGCATCTTCATCAAGCTCTCCTGTTCTAATACGGACAGCTCTTTCAAGGGGAAAAACAAAAATTTTGCCATCACCAATATTACCTGTTCTTGAAGCCTCTATTATTGTTTTGACAGCTTCATCCACTCTATCTGCTTTCAATGCAATTTCTATTTTTATCTTTGGAACAAAATCTACAATATATTCAGCTCCCCTGTAAATTTCCTTATGGCCTTTTTGACGTCCATATCCTTTAACTTCAGTCACGGTCATACCTTCTATTCCAATTTCATTAAGAGCTTCTTTAACATCATCAAGCTTAAATGGTTTTATTATTGCTTCAATTTTTTTCATAAATCCTCCTTTATTTCAGATAACTTCTTTAATACCTTGTTTTTAAGAACTTCTATATTCTCATCTGAAAGTTTCTGACCATTAAAAGATCTTAAATAAAATACATCTATAACCTTGGTTACATTTGTTGCTATTTTAGCTTTTCTGATATCTGTTTTGCACTGGAAAAGAACAGAAGTCAAATCAAATAGAAGTCCGGGGTAATCGTTGGTATGAACTTCCATAATGGAATAAAAACCAGAACCTTTATTATCTGTTTTTATCTTGTCTGTGGTATGGAAAATATTTTTAAATCCATAATTCTTTTTTTTAACTGCCTTTTCAATATTAATTTTTCCCAGCAAAACATTTTCTATATCATTTTCAGTTTTTTCCCAAACAAGTTCTTCATAAACAGTATCAAGAGGTGCTGAAACTGTGAATATACTCAAGGCCATTGAATTTTTCCAGCCAAAAGCCCTTGCATCCATGATATTCATGTTGTTTATGGTAAAAACTCCTGCAACACTTGAAAAAAAACCGGGTTTGTCTTTTGCACAGATAAACACTCTCCTTAAACCAGATTTTTTTTTCTTTTCAACTTTAAATGCAAATGGTTTTTCAGACTGCAGCATCTCCATATAAAGATTTGCATGGATAATAATTTCCGAATTTGTAAGCTCAAAAATATATCCGGCAGGCATGAGTGAAATTATTTTTTCAGGCTTATTTGAATATTTTTCAAGCAGCTTTATAAGCTCATTGCTCTTTTTTTCAAAAAAGTTTATGGCTCTTGCCCCGGAAAGACTTCCATGTTCAAGATATAATAATGTTTTTAAAAATAATGATGATATAAGATTTTCTGTCCATTCTGACCATGTTTTCGGGCCTGTTGCCATTGAATCTGCAAGGGTAAGGAAAAAAAGCATTTTAAGTCTCATTACACTTTTTATTTTCAAGGCACATGCAGCAATTGTTTCCTCGTCATTAACATCTCTTCGTGTAGCTGTTTTAACCATATAAAGATGATTTTTTATGAGAAAACTGATTGTATCTATATGAGATTTTTTTATTTCAAATCTTGAAAGAATTTTTTTTGCAATTTCAGCACCTGAATCAGCATGACTTTCACCTGAAACGCCTTTTCCAATATCATGAAGAAGAACAGCCCATAAAAGTATTTTCTTTGGTTTTATTTCAGAGTAAACAGATTGGTAAAGCTGTGATTTTCCTGCACGGGATTCTCCTGAAGCGAGCCTTTGAACATATTGAACCGATCTTATGCTGTGTCGTCCCACAGGATAAATATGATAATCATTATACTGGATTCTATCCATTATTTCCTTAAACTCAGGGATGAGAAAGCCCAGCATTCCACAATCAAACATGGCATCCAGCGGGTGATTGTGCATGTATGGAAAGGAGAGAATTTTTTCAAAATCAGCAATATTTTCTTTATTTTGTCTGAATTTATCATCAACCAGATGCCCAAATTCAGAAACAAGTCTTTTTGATTCGGCATTTAAATCAACTTTTTTTCTGCCGCTTTCCTTAAAAATTTTTATGAGAAGTGACGGCTCCTTTAATATTTCCCCGGAATTCTTAAATCCTATTAAAGAATTATTTATATCAAGCCCTTTAATTCTTGTCTTTTTTTTATAAACCCTTTTAATCCCAAGTTTTTTGGGTCTTCCAACCTCATTTTGTATCATCAGGGAAATTTGATTTAGAAAATTCATCTTTGAATGCAGCTTTCCAAGAAAATTTTCAACAGGATTTCTTCCTTTTTCTTCAACAAATCCCATTTTTAAAGCAATTTTGGATTGATAATCAAAATAGAGCTTGTCAGACTTTTTTTTGTTCATAATATGAAGCAAATTTCTGACATTGGCTATAAAATCAATAGATTTTATAAACTCTGGAAATTCAGATTCAGATAAATATCCGTGGTATTGAAAGTCTTTTAATGACTGGAGATTAAAATTAATTTTTCCAGCCCATCTTATTGAATGATAATCTCTCAGCCCTCCTTTTCCGTTTTTTATATCTGGTTCCAGCAAATATTCAGAATCACCATATCTGGCATGCCTTTCAGTTGATGATTGTAAAATATTTTCAGTTAATTTTTTTGGGTAAAGGGATAGATACTTTCTGAAATTTTCCACAAAATCAATATAGATAGGTGAAAAACCACAAATAAATCTGGAATCCAGCATTGAAGTGAGGTTGAAAAGCTCGGATTTTGCTTCTTCAATACACTCACTTACAGTTCTGATAGAATAACCAAGGTTAAATTTATTGTCCCATAGAGGATACAAAATTTCTTTTACAAGGCTGTCTGATTTTTTTTTATCTTTAAAAATAAAAAGGATATCTATGTCTGAAAATGGAGCCTGCTCCTGACGGCCGTATCCTCCAAGTGCAGCAACAGCAAAGGGGGTTTTAAAAGAGGAGATGGATTCAAAGCTTTTAATGAAATATTCATCATAAAATCCAGCAAGATTTTGTTGAAAATTCTTATACCCATTTCCATTAAAATAAGAATTACAGAGTTTTTCTTTTTTTTCTTTTAAATTTTTTGCAAATAAAGCTGTGTTCATTTCTACCCTGTATTTTTATTAAATAAAAAACGCTAGAAGCATCTGATAATATAAACTTACATTTATGTAATAAAATAAATGCAAAAAAGAAACATTTTTGTAGTATTAATAATTTATCTTTAAAAAAAGATCAACTGGTCTGCACTTTTTTATCCAAGATATTTTTTCCATAAACTTCTGACTTTTTTTCTAAGCAGCTTAAATTTCTGTTTTTCAAGAACCGGTTTTTTGCCTATGAGATCAAGTTGATGCCCCATAGCTCTGTATGCAAGGTAGGCAAATCTTAAAAAAGATGCTTCGGCTCTCTTTAAAATACCTTCTCTTTCAAGGATTGAAAGTATTCTGACAGTATCTGTAAATCTGGTCAGAGCTTCATTTTCTGAAGATTTTAAAAGGACAAAATATTGCGCAAGAAATTCAATATCCATCATTCCTCCGCTGTCATATTTTAAATGAAAGAAGTCATCTTTTTTTAACCCATGGGTTTTTATAATCTTTTCTCTCATTTCAGAGACTTCTCTTCCAAAAGTTTTTTTATCCCTTTTTAAAGAAAGAAGTATTTTTCTCTTATTGTTAAAAGATTCTTCCAAACCGGTTTCACCATATACAATTCTTGCTTTGACAAAGGCCTGATATTCAAATGTCCATGCTTTTTTTGAAAAATATTTGTAAAATGAGGAAAGGGAAAGAATAATAACTCCTGAACTGCCGCCGGGACGCAAACGCAAGTCTATATCATACATTTTTCCTGCATCAGTATGACTGCTTAAATAGGAAAGTATCTTTCTTGCAAGTCTGGAATAAAACTGGGAGCATGAAATATTTTTTTCACCTGAAACCAGACCATCCGCATCACCATGAACAAATACAAGATCAAGATCTGATCCATAGCCAAGTTCAATGCCTCCAAGTTTTCCATATGCTATAACAGCAATATCAGGTGTAAGAGCATGTAATCCATCTTTATCACCTGGATATCCAAATTTCTCCACAAGCTCTATCCATGTTACCTGGAGAACTCTTTCAATTATAACTTCGGCAAGCTCTGTAAGTCTGTCGCTGATTTTCATTAATGGATAATTTCCTGATATTTCTGCTGCCGCAATTCTTAATGTCATGCTTTGCTTGAATACACAGATTGTTTCAAGAATCCTTTCAGTTTCACCCTGATTAATCCCTGAAATTCTTGAATCCAGAATCAGGGACATCTCGTCTTTTTCAGGAGGATAATAAAGAGTTCTCGGGTCAAGGAGCTCATCAAGAAGTACTGGATGCTTCCCAAGATACATACCTATCCAGGAACTTTTTTTGCAAAGCTCTATAACTCTTGAAACTGAATTGGGATTCTCAAGAAGAAGGGATATATAACAGCTTTTTCTGATAATTGCTGAAATGATTCCAAGGACTCTGTTGATCACATCTATTGAGATTGAATCCCTTAAAAATTCACTTATGAGCATTGGCATGAGCCTGTCAAGCTTTGAAATTGTACCTTCATGGATACGTTGTCTTTTTATCTCATTTTTAAAATTTTTTAAAAGGTCTAAAATTTCCTTTGATGCATTCAGATCGTATTTTTTTAATTTATTAAAAAGAGCTTTTGTTTTATTATCGCTGTATTCCCAGAACTCTCTTGCTGAAATAATTATATCATCTTCTGTCTTATCAGAATCATTACCAAGGATAGATATGAAATGGGAATGAACAAAGTTTCTTTCTCTGTTAATAAATGACAGAAACTTTTCTGTATTATTAAATCCCAGGGCACAGGATATTTTTGTAAGATCGGTCTTGTTTTCAGGAATGGTGTGAATCTGCTTTCCATTTAATTGTTGAATTCTGTTTTCCACAAGCCTTAAAAAAGTGTATGAAGACTCAAGACCTTTTGAAACTTCAGGCGAGATATATCCCTCCTCTTTAAGCAGTCTTAATATCTCCACTATTTTTTTTCTTCTGAACCTCTTGTCTATCCCTCCTCTTATAAGTTGAAAAATCTGACCGAAGAATTCAATCTCCCTGATTCCTCCAAAGCCATTTTTTATATTGTTTTTATTTCCTGTTTCCTTAATCTCATAGAGAATCCTTTTTTTCATATCCCGCATGGAGTCAAAAGCTCCATAATCAAGATATCTTTTGAAAATAAAAAAAGCTGCAATAGAGTTAAATTTTGAAATATCTTCGTCATTTCCTGTTATACATCTGGCTTTTATAAGAGCATACCTTTCCCATTCACGCCCCTGGGTTTCATAATAATGTTCCATGGCTTTAAGGCTCATCACAATGGGGCCTGAATCTCCAAAAGGTCTAAGCCTTAAATCAACAATATATGTGTTTTCTCCTGGAACGGGTCCTTTAAAAACCATGATAAATTTTCTTGCAAGCTTTATGAAAAATTCTTCCGAGCTTATAGTTTTTTCTCCATCAGTGGAGCCTTTTTCTGGAAAAACAAAAATCAAGTCTATATCAGATGAAAAATTAAGCTCATGGGCTCCAAGTTTACCCATTGCAACAACCATTAGTTTCTGGGGGGTGAGATTTTTTTCGCCACAGGGCTCCCCATAAATTGAAGCAAGCTCCCCATGAAGAAAATCAACAGCTTTACAAACTGTGGTTTCTGCAACAAGAGAAATCTCTTTAAAAGTTTCACAAGGTGCTGTTTTTCCAAGGATATCCCGAAAGGCAATTTTCATCATTTCCTTTTTAACAGAAAAAAACAAAAAACTTTTTAAATCTTCAAAAGAAGTAATTTTTTTATTTTCAATATATTCAAGACAAAAATCACTATGAAGGCAGTTTAGTGTATCTTCATCACCAAAAAAAGAAACAGACCTCATTAAATTTTTTTGAAAAAAAGAAGAATAAATACCAGCAAGCCTTATTTCATTTAGAAACAGCTCGTTAAGACCTTTGTTTTTTAATTTTTCAAGATATGAAATAAATTTATCATCCAGAAGTGTTATTTCATCAATACTTTCTGAAATTTCAAGGGGTGCAGCCAGATAATTTTCAAAAGAAAAGTCCATAATGCCTTTCAACCATAATTTTTATTAATTTGAATTTTGTAATTTACTAATTATGTATTAATTATATAAAGAATAGGTCAGTTTTAAGATAAAAAAAAGGACAAAGTTATATGGACTATATTGAACCTGTATTCAGGCCGCCAAGTGAAGCATACAGCATTCTTCTTCAAATTACAGTAGGCTGTTCCCATAATAAGTGCAGATTTTGTGAAATGTATAAAACCAAAAGATTTTTTATAAAATCTGATGAAACAATAATGGCAGATATTGAAGAGGCTGCAAGAGACTATTCCTATGTAAAAAAACTTTTTCTTTGTGATGGAGATGCCCTTATTGTTCCACAAAAACGGCTTGTCAGGATACTTGAAGCAATAAAAGAAAAAATGCCCTGGATAGAACGAATAGGCACTTATGCAAATACAAAAAGTATAAAAATGAAAAGCGTTGAAGATTTGAAGGAGCTTCGGCGCCTTGGATTAAAAATTGCCTATATGGGACTGGAATCAGGAGATGATGTAATTTTGGAGCAGATGAACAAAGGTGCTGATACCAGAAAAATGATAGATATGGCAAAAAAAATAAAAGAGGCCGGCATAAAACTTTCTGTTACAGTTTTAAATGGGCTGGGCAGCAGGGAAAGATCCAAAATTCATGCTATTAAAACCGGAGAGGTTTTAAGTGAGATGAAGCCGGATTTTGTGGGAGCTTTAAGTTTTATGATTACTCCCGGAACACCTTTGTACAGGGAAGAATTTTCAAGGGGAGAGTTTAAAATACTTAAACCTGAAGAATTGCTTGAGGAAATAGGGCTTATGATTGCAAATACAGATATGGATGGACTTTTTCACGCAAATCATGCCTCGAATTATCTTCCTATCAGAGCCAGACTTCCTGAAGACAGAGATAAAACATTAAAACTTATTCATGATGCTCTTGATGGGAAAGTGAAGTTAAAACCTGAGCATATGAGAGCCTTATAAAGATAAAAAACTTGCATGGAAAATAATTTAAAGGTAATTAGCCCCATAATAATTTTAAAGATTAGAAGTTCGGAGAGAAGAAATGGAAGAAAATATGAAAAATACAGAACTGCTTGCAATAAATACCATAAGAACTTTAGCTGTTGATTCGGTTCAAAATGCTGACTCAGGACATCCCGGAGCACCCATGGGAATGGCTCCTGCGGCTTTTGTTCTATGGGCAAAAGTCATGAAACACAACCCTAAAAATCCTGCCTGGATAAACAGGGACAGATTTATTCTTTCAGCAGGCCATGCTTCATCTCTTCTATATTGCCTTATTGCTCTTTCACAGGGTGGACTTACAATAGACGACCTTAAAAAATTCAGAAAATGGGGAAGTCTTACACCAGGTCATCCTGAATTTGGTCTTACACCATGCGTTGAAACAACAACCGGCCCCCTTGGTCAGGGTTTTGCCAATGGAGTTGGAATGGCAATGGCAGAAGCTCATCTTAATGCAAAATATCCCGAAGTTATCAATCATTTCACATATGTTATGTGCGGTGACGGGGATCTCATGGAGGGAATTTCCTATGAGGCAGCATCTCTTGCCGGACATATGGGGCTTGGCAAACTCATATGTCTTTATGATGACAATGGGATTACAATAGAAGGCAATACATCCATAAGCTTTACAGAAGATGTTGTTCAAAGATTCAAATCACAGAACTGGCATGTTCTCTCAATAAGTGACGGAACAGATATTGAAGCCATAGAAAAGGCTGTTGAAGAAGCAAAAAAAGTATCTGAAAAACCAAGCCTTATCAAAATAAAAACACATATAGCCCATGGCAGTCCCAATTTGCAGGATTCTGAAAAAGCTCATGGTTCACCACTTGGTAAAGAAGAAATAGCTCTTACCAAAAAGAATCTGAACTGGCCATATGAAGAAAGTTTTTATGTCCCTGAAGAAGTAAGGGACTTTTTTGCAGGGCTTAACGAAAAATTTGAAGATTATGAAAATGAATGGAATTTAAAATTTCAGGAATTTAATAAAAACAACAGCAAAAAAGCCGATGAACTTATAAATCTGGTGACAGGTTTTCTTCCACGAGACTGGAATGAGGGACTGAAAAAATTTACTCCCGAAGACGGCCCCATTGCAACAAGGAAGGCTTCGGGTATTATTTTAAATGAAATTGCAAAAAAACTTTCTGGTTTAATAGGGGGATCTGCTGATCTGGCTCCTTCAAACAAAACAGAAATAGAAAATGAAAAAGATTTTGCAAAAGGTTCATATGATGGAAGAAATATAAGGTTCGGAATCAGGGAACATTCAATGGGGGCCATAGCAAACGGCTTGCTTCTTCATTCAAGGTTAAGGGCATATGCAGGAACATTTCTTGTATTTTCAGACTATATGAGGCCAGCAATAAGAGCTGCAAGCCTTATGAAACTTCCTGTAATTTTTGTTTTTACCCATGATTCCATTGCAGTGGGTGAAGACGGCCCGACTCACCAGCCTGTGGAACATATTGCTTCATTAAGACTTATTCCCGGGCTTACAATAATCAGGCCTGCAGATGCAAATGAAACAAGGGCTGCCTGGGAGTCTGCAATTAACAACAATAACGGCCCGGTATGTCTTATTCTTTCAAGGCAGGGTCTGCCGGTTCTTGATAACTCTTCTATTGAAGGTTCCCCTGAGCGGGGAGGGTATGTAATAGATAATTGTAAGGGTACTCCTGATCTTATTATGATTGCTACTGGTTCAGAAGTATATCTTTGTATTGAGGCAAAAAAGGAGCTTGAAAAAAGAGGCCAGAATATAAGGGTTGTGAGCCTTCCTTCAAGGGAAATCTTTGAAAAACAAGGCAGTGATTATATGGAGAGAATAATACCTTCATCCTGCAAAAAACGTCTTGTTGTTGAAGCGGGAATTCCTTCTGGCTGGGAAAAATACAGCGGGGACAGGGGAGATATTCTTGGAGTAAATTCTTTTGGAGCATCTGCTTCTGGAGCAACTGTTCTCAGAAAATTCGGTTTCTTTAAGGAAAATATAGTAAATAAGGCTCAAATTGTAATTAATGAATAATTTTTTGTAACTATTGAGCTGAAAAAACTAGAAAAAAACAGTTTGATTGAATAATGCAGCAACCATTCTAATTTTAAACTGAACATAACCCCATCTTTTTTAAGATGGGGTTAATCATAATTATTCTTTATTTTATACTTCCTTATAAATCAGATCAGAATAAATGTCAGGTGAGTTCAGTCTTTGCTCTATATCAATGTCAAAAAAGTCAGCAACAGGTTTTAAAACATGCGGGGATTTTTTAAAAACTTTTTTTCCTGTTTCAAAAACTTTCTGGGCTCCTTTTTGTGTCATTTTCCCAAGAGGTCTTCTGCAGCCTCCGCCGGGAAGACCGAGAATTCCAAATAAAGTTTTTATTGGAAGGGGATTTTTAAACTTAGATTCAACCGTCCCGAAACGATATTCTTCCTGAGTAACTATTGTTACAAGCTGAAAAAAAGGTTCTATATCTTTTAATATTTTACGGGCTGAATCCAGCTTTCCTGCAGCCAGTTCTTCTGCCATTTCTGTCATAAAAGCTGGTATTATATTCGAAGCAACTGAAATTATGCCTGATCCTTTTATTTCAGGGTTTGACATAAGCTCAAATGTAAGAGAGTCGTCTCCTGAAAAAATTTTAAAATCTTCTCCGCAGACAGTTCTTGTTCTTTTCATGTTTTCAATATCACCTGTCGCCTCTTTTACACATGAAACATTTGGATAATTTTGAAATGCAAGTGCAAGATCTTCAGGATAAAGTTTACTTCCGGTTCTTCCCGGAATAACATAGGGTATTATTGTTACATCAGGAAATTTTTCAGCAATGGGCTCAATATATTCTTTTCTGATAGACATGGAGCTTGGATTGTTATAATAAGGATCAACAAGCAAAAGAGCGTCAACTCCAGCTTTTACAGCATGCTCAGAGCCGTTTATTGACTCTTCTGTATTATTGCTACCAGTCCCTGCTATACAAAGACAATTGTTTTTTGTTTTTTTTGCAGTTATTTCTATAACTTCATTATGTTCTTTCCAGTGCAGTGTAGGACTTTCTCCTGTTGTTCCTACAGCAAGTATGCCTGTAATTTTGTTTTTTATCTGGAAATCTATAAGCTTGTCAAGCCCTTCATAATCAAGGGAACCATCGTTTTTAAAAGGGGTTATTAACGCTGTATAGCAACCTTGTTTCATATTTTCTCCATGAATAATAATAGTTAAAATTTTATTGAAGGTTTAGCATAACTTTTTTTTAAAAACAACTTTAAGTATTGTGAATTTGAAAAAACAGGTTAAAAAAAACAGACATAAGCTTATAATATTTAAATAAAGGCAAATTATGAAGTATCGTGATGCGAAGTAGATTCACCAGAGGCGCATGTGGGTATAGATATAAAACCGCCTCTGGTGCAGCAATAATGCTTATTTTTATGATTTTATTTTTATATTAAGCATTTTGATAAGCTTTTCAGCTTTTCTGGTACGGATAATATTTCCTAAGGTCTCTGGGTTTGACGGAGATATTGAAATAGATATTTCTTTTGGATCGTTAATAAATTTTTTAATCTCTTTGTAGGCTGCTTTGGCAAATTCATCATTTTTAGTATCAAGTTCTTTATCAATATCCTTTAGCATTGATTCTTTGAAATCCTTAATATTTTTACCTTCTTTCTCAGCCGCCAGCTTAATGAGGCTGTCAGCCAGAGAATGGTCTTTGTATATTATTTTTGCATCCTTTAAAGTTACAGTGGATTTATGTGGCGCAAACATAAGCATTGCAATTTGGTCTGAGCCGATATCTCCCAAGCTGTAGCTTAAATTAATTTCACCGAAATCATCAATTCCCAATCCCAGTTTTTTTATATCAAGATCCTTTTTTTCCTTATCATATTTATAATCTATATCCAGATTGACCTTCATTTTATCTTTGTATCCCAGTTTCCTGAAACCGCTTAAATTTTCTTTTGAAAGTCGGAAGTCTTTTATATCCATGTGTATTCCCTTAAATTTCAAAGAGATAAATGTTGGGGTCTCTGACTTGGAGTCAATGTCATAGATTATTATTTCATCAATTTTTGTCTTTTTCTTCAGCTTCCTTTACTTTTTTTTCGGCTATGTCAGACGCGTACATTTTAACCCCAAAGTAAATGGCGATGGCAGCAACTGCAATAACAATACCTGTGATTTGTTTTTTACTCATTTTTTTCTCCTTAAAAAGTTGTTAGGTAGCTTTTAAGGCCTCATTTTTATTTGAGGCTGGATAATTCTTAAAATTTAAAATACATGATATCAGAGTATCGCTGTTCAAGCCATCTCTTTTTTTATCATGGGTTAAATTATAACCTTGAAAAATTAAAAAATATTGCAATTATATAAATTAAGTTTTTTTGATACTTTATTTTAAAATAAATGTTAGTTGATTGTTTATAATTTTACGGCAAAAAGCCGGGTAATAATAATTTTTTGTAAAACTATATTATTTAAATGGAGAAAAAATGGCACCACAGGCAAAAGATGTTGATGAATATATAAAAATTCAAAGAGAAGCAATTTTAAAAAACCCTGACTGCGGAAGTTCCCATTATAATCTGGCCATAGCCCTTATGGGGAAGAAAAAATTTGATGAAGCCACTTCAGAACTTTATACAGCAATAGAGTGTTCTCCTTCTCTTGCTGAAGCCTATGTCCAGCTTGGGGCTATATCCATGCACAGGGGAGATATTGAGGATGCTCTTTATCATAACAAGATGGCTGTAAAAGCAAGGGCTGGTTTTGCTCCCGGATATGCCAATATAGGTTTTTTTCAACTTCAAAAGGATGACCTTAATGAAGAAGATGTTGATGAGGCAATAAAAAATCTTCAAAAAGCTATTGTTTTTAATTCAAAATTTGTGCAGGCATATACAACTCTTGGTAATGCATATCTGTTGAAAGGTCTTGTTGATGAAAGTATTGAAGCCAATAAAAAAGCCATAGAAATTCAGCCTGACTTTCCAGTTTCATATTATAATCTGGGAATTGGTTATATGGAAAAAAATGATTACAAATCTGCATATGAAAATATAAAAAAAGCCGAGTCTCTTGGTTATGAGATACCTGAAAAAATTATTATGGAAATTGAAGAAAAAAATAAACAGATATAGTTGCCATTACATATTCATTCCTTTGTAATGATTAAAAATTACAATATAATTTTGTTCTAAAATTAAAGATTTATTATTAATAAATGCTTTTGTGTTGACATTGTCAGACAGACATCATATATCTTCAAATTGATGACTCTTATTTAAATGGGGGTCTTTTTTGGAAGCATGTAAATTTATTATGTGTTTACAAAGAGTTGTATTATGATATAGCAGGTAATCAGGTGATTTGAGTTTAAGTTGCCTGAATTAATTTGGTATATATTAATAATCTTTATTTTTATGGAGGTAAGGCGATGGCAAAACATGAAACTCCTTTGCTGGATCAGCTGGAATCCGGTCCATGGCCCAGCTTTGTTTCCGACTTAAAACAAGAGGCGGAGGCAAGGAACAAGAACGAAAATAACATAGAATATCAAATCGCACCAGATGTTGTTGAAGATCTTCTGGGGGTTCTTGAGCTTTCTTACAAGCATGGAAGAACCCATTGGAAGCACGGTGGTATTGTTGGTGTTTTCGGTTATGGCGGCGGTGTTATTGGACGGTATTGTGACCAGCCTGAGCAATTCCCCGGTGTTGCTCACTTTCACACAATTCGTGTAGCACAACCTTCTGGCAAGTACTACACTACTGACTATCTTAAGAAGCTTATGGATATTTGGGAGATGCGCGGTTCCGGTCTTACAAATATGCATGGTGCTACTGGAGACGTTGTTTTTCTTGGAACAAGAACAGAGCAGCTTGAAGAAATTTTTTATGAGCTTACTCACAACCTTAATACAGACCTTGGCGGTTCAGGTTCAAACCTTAGAACTCCTGCTGACTGTATAGGCCCCTCAAGATGTGAATATGCATGTTATGATACAAATGCTCTATGCTATGCATTGACACAGGAATTCCAGGATGAACTTCATCGTCCGGCTTTCCCTTATAAGTTCAAGTTCAAGTTTGACGGATGCCCCAACGGATGTGTTGCTGCAATGGCACGTTCTGATATGGCTTTTGTAGGTACATGGAAAGATGACATCAGGATTGATCAGGAAGCTGTTCAGGCTTACATTGGCGGAGAAATTCCTCCAAACGGCGGTGCTCATTCAGGACGTGACTGGGGAGCATTTGATATCCAGAAAGAAGTAATTGAACTTTGTCCTACACAATGTATGTGGATGGATGGAAAAGAACTGAAAATTAATAACAAAGAGTGTAACCGCTGTATGCATTGTATAAATACAATGCCTCGTGCTTTGAGAGTTGGAGAGCAGACAGGATGTTCAATCCTTGTTGGTGCAAAAGCTCCTATCCTTGATGGCCAGCAGATGGGTTCTCTTCTTGTTCCTTTTGTTGAAGTAAATCCAGACACTGATTATGAAGAAGTAATAGAATATGTTGATAAGATCTGGGATTGGTGGATGATGGAAGGTAAAAACCGTGAGCGTCTTGGTGAGCTTATCCGTCGTCAGGGTTTCCAGAAAATGCTTGAAGCATGCGATTTGAAAGCAGATCCACGCCATGTAGCTTATCCTCGTGAAAACCCATATATCTTCTGGAAAGAAGAGGAAGTTAAAGGCGGTTGGAAGAGGGATATCAACGAATTTAGAAAAGATCATCAAAGATAATAAAGGGAGGAAATATAAATGGCATTTGTATCTTCTGGTTACAATCCTGACAAGCCAATGGAAGACCGTATTTCAGATATCGGTCCCAGACATTTTGAAGAATTTTATCCTCCGGTTATCAAAGCTAACAAAGGTAAGTGGCTGTATCATGAAATTCTTGAGCCGGGTGTACTGGTTCATGTTTCTGAAACCGGAGACGAAGTATATACAGTACGTGCAGGTGGTGCCCGTCTTATGTCTGTTACACATATTCGTGAAATTTGTGAAATTGCTGATAAGCATTGCGACGGTTATCTTCGCTTTACTACACGTAACAATATTGAATTTATGGTTGACTCCAAGGACAAGGTTGAAGCTCTTAAAAAAGATCTGTCCTCAAGAAAATTTCCAGGTGGTTCCTACAAGTTCCCTGTAGGCGGTACTGGTGCTGGTATTACAAACATAGTTCATACACAGGGATGGGTTCATTGCCATACTCCTGCAACAGATGCCTCTGGTACTGTTAAGGTTACAATGGACGCTCTTTTTAAAGATTTTCAGGATATGAGACTCCCTGCTCATCTTAGAATTTCCATGGCCTGCTGTCTTAATATGTGCGGTGCTGTGCATTGTTCAGATATAGCTATTCTTGGATTTCACAGAAAACCACCAATGATTGACCATGAATATCTAAGTAAAAACTGTGAGATTCCTCTTGCAGTTTCAGCATGTCCTACATCAGCAATCAAGCCTGCAAAGCATACTTTTGATGATGGCAGGGAAGTAAAATCTGTTGCTGTTAATGAAGATCGCTGTATGTATTGTGGTAACTGCTATACAATGTGTCCTTCAATGCCTCTTGCTGATACAGACGGTGATGGTATTGTTCTTATGGTTGGTGGAAAAGTTTCAAACCGTATAAGCCAGCCAAAATTTTCCAAGGTTGTTGTTGGTTTCCTTCCCAATGAAACTCCAAGATGGCCAAGTATGACAGACGCCATTACAAGAATTGTTGAAGCATACGCAAATGATGCAAGAAAATATGAAAGAGTTGGTGATTGGGCAGAAAGAATTGGATGGGAAAGATTTTTTGAAAAATGTGAATTGGAATTCACACATCATCTTATTGATGATTTCCGTGATCATGCTTACTATACATGGCGTCAGACAACTCAGTTCAAGTTTTAGTCAGTTCTGGGTTGACTATTAATATTTTTTAGCCGGAGGTATTTTAAGCCTCCGGCTTAAACTTTTCCTTATAAGGAGTAAATATGGCACTTCCAGATAATGCAAAAGAAATGATCCTTGAACAGATGAAGAAAAAATCTAAAACAAAATCAAAATTTTATTTTAATGACCTCTCCAAAATGTTTCCTGATGAAAGCCCAAGAGCTGTAAAAAAAGTAGTCAATGAAATGGTTTCTGAAGGAAGTCTTGAGTATTGGTCAAGTGGAAGTACAACAATGTACGGTATTCCTGGAATGGGTGATCTTGGTTAGTTTTTTAAGGACTTTTTACCAATGACAAAAACAGAAGGGCAAAGCTTTGTTCTTACTATTGCCGGATTGAGAGGAGGCTCTGGTAAAACCTTTGCTTCCCTGGGATTGACTTCTTTTTTTGTTAATGATGGAAAAAAAGTCTGCCCTTTTAAAAAAGGACCGGATTATATTGATGCCGGCTGGCTGGCTTTTGCCGCAGGTCGGCATTGCTATAATCTGGATACTTTTATGTGCAGCCCGCAAATTGTAAAAGACTCATTTTTATACCATTCGGAAAATTTTGATATATCCGTCATAGAAGGCAACAGGGGGCTGTATGATGCAATAGATGTTACAGGCAAAACAAGCACAGCAGAAATTGCCAAACTTGTAGATTCACCTGTTATAGTATGTATAGACTGCACAAAATGTACATTGACAATTGCTGCTGTTGTTATGGGATTAATTAATTTTGATCCTGAACTGAAGCTTGAAGGAGTCATTTTAAACAGAGTTGCAGGAAAAAGGCATGCCGAAAAATTAAGAGCCTCAATAGAACACTACACAGATGTGAAAGTAGTAGGTGCTATTCCTAAAATCAGGGATTTAGATTTTCCTGAAAGGCATATGGGGCTTATTCCTACCTGTGAAAGTAATCAGGCTTCCTTGATAATAAAAAAAACCGAAGAGGTTATAAAAGATAACCTTGATACTCATATAGTTTATGAAATTGCATCTTCCGGGAAAAATAAAGAAAATACTGTTTCTCCATATAAAGAAATTATTATTTCTGAAAAATGCGAAGAGAAAATAAGAATTGGAATAATAATTGATGAGGCATTTCAGTTTTACTATCCTGAAAATATAAAAATTCTTGAATATTGTGGAGCCGAACTTGTAAAAATAAATACCCTGACTGATGATAAAATTCCTGAAAATATCCATGCCCTTTATATTGGGGGTGGTTTTCCTGAAAGTTTTGCCAAGGAACTCAGCCAAAATAAAACCATGAGAAAATCTATTTTGAGTGCCGCAGAAAAAAACCTTCCTGTTTATGCAGAATGCGGAGGACTTATCTATCTTGGGGAAGAAATAATTCTTGGAGATAAACATTATGAGATGTGCGGTTTTTTTCCATTAAAATTCAGTTTATCTGACAAACCCCAGGGACATGGTTATGTTGATGCTGTAGTCTGTGAAAAAAATCCTTTTTTTGAAAAAAATCTTTCTTTGAAAGGTCATGAGTTCAGATATTCCAAAATAATGGATATTGATTTTAATGACAATTTTGACGATATTTATTTTTCATATTTACTTGACAGGGGGGTTGGAATAACGGGCAGGAAAGATGGCATCACAAAAAAAAATACATTGGCTTCATATCTTCATCTCCACGCTTTGGGTTCAAAACAATGGGCAGAAGGATTAATAAAAGCTGCTGAAAAATTTAAAAAATCCCTCAATAACAATTAAATTTCTTAAGCATTTATCATTTAAAATTTGGGTTGTTTTACTTGACGAAACAGACATTGTGAATGTAAAAATATTCAGTATAATTTTTAAATATATTAGAAAGGAATTAAATATGAAACGTTTTTGTACTCTTTGCTTTATTATGACCTGTGCCTTTATTTTTTCAAGCATCCAGCCACTTTTTGCAGATAATGTAAAAGCTCTTATGAAATCAGCAGAAAGGAACTATAACGCAAAGAATTACTCAAAAGCACTTGCTGACCTTGAGTGGATACGTAAGGAGATAACAAATCTTCAACTTCAATCAATGAAAAAACTTCTTCCCTCTGAAATTGCGGGAATGAAAGGGGTTGATGCTGACGGCGGTGCTGTACTTGGAATCCATGCTGTGACTAGAAATTACATAAATTCAGATCGCAGCAGGTCTGTATCAATTTCTATTTCATCAGGAAAATCATCACAGGCTGGTCAGGGACTTGGTGCTATAATGGGAATGGCTGCATCTTTTGGAGCAATGAATGCTGGAACCAGGTCAAAAATGATTATTTCCAAAGGCTATAGAGGCCAGTTTAGCATGGACGGAAATAACACAGGAACTTTGATTTTTAACTTGAATGGCGGAACTGTTATTAACATAGAAACAAGAGGTTTTCTTGATTCAAGTATGGCAGAAAAAGCTGCAAACGCTCTGAACATATCTAAAATAGAGGCTAGCTTTTAGAGAGTATCTTACGAAACTTTTTGTTTTTTTTAATAATAAAAAAATATAATTGTATATATTTTATCTCTGTTTTTAAGTAAAATTTACAACTAATAATAAGAAAAGGTCTTGGATTAATGAAAAATCTTAAAAATAAGGTTGCTGCAATAACAGGCGCAGGTTCAGGTATTGGTCGTGCAACTGCAATAAATCTTGCTTCAAAAGGATGCCATCTTGCTCTCTGTGATCTTGATGAAAAAGGTCTTGGAGAAACAAAAGAAATGGCTGAGAAATCAGGAGTAAAGGTTACATCTCAACTGCTTGATGTTTCTCAACATGAGAAAATATATGAATTTGCAGATAATGTTGTTAATGACCATTCAAAAGTAAATATAATAATAAATAATGCCGGAGTGAGTCTTACAGCTAAAGTTTCCGAGATGGAAATGGACGATTTTAAATGGATAATGGACATAAATTTCTGGGGTGTTATTTACGGAACAAAAGCTTTTCTTCCTAAAATAGAGCAGGCCGGTGAAGGCCATATTGTCAATATATCAAGTCTGTTTGGATTATTAGGGATGCCTACTCAATCCGCTTATAATGCTTCTAAATTTGCAGTGAGGGGCTTTACAGAAGCTCTTTCCATGGAACTTAAAATTTATGGTATTCCTATTGGGGTCACATCAGTTCATCCTGGTGGAATAAAAACCAATATAGTAAAAAACAGTAAAGTTACAACCAATGAAGGAATTTTTGCAAATAAGGAAAAAGCCGCTAAAACTGTTGAAAAAAACTTTATGACAACTCCTGATCAGGCTGCTGAAAAAATAGTTGCTGGTATAATAAAAAATAAAAAACGTGTTTTAATTGGAAGAGATGCCCTTAGTCTTGATTTGATGCAAAGGATAATGCCCTGTGGATATCAGAAGTTTATAGGTTCAGGAGCAAAAAAAGCTTTTGTAACCAGAAAATAAAAAAGTTCAAAATATATAGGAAATATTTATGATTTGGAAAAAAATTATGGTTTTTCTGCCATCTCTTATAATAATTGGGGGTATAGGGCTTCTTGTGTTGGCAATTATTGCAGATTATATAGGTTTTGGTGATGTAGATCCAGACCATTATGTTATTGGATTTAAACAGATGGCAGGTATGGCTGTTGGGCTGGCAAGTATATTTACTGGAATTTTATGGATATGGATACGTAAAAAAAAACAGATGTAAAAAAATTTTTGCAATAGATAAATTATTTTTATCTTCTGAGGTAATCCCACTTAAGCAAGGGGGGTTACCTCTAAAAAACTAAACAAGAACCTGCCTTTAAATTCTTCTTTTTGATTTTTTGAAAAACTCAATAATAAAAATTGTCCAACTTATTGTTTTTTGTTTTTGATTTGACATTTACTAATTGAATGTTAATCTGATTTAAATTTTTCAAAAATGATAATAAAATCATAGTTAGCCAATATTTTTGACAATAGACCCGTTGAATATTGGCATGATATCTGCTTTCTATAAAAAATAAAATGGAGAAAAGCAAATGATCAGGAACTTAATAAATAATTTTTTTGAATCTCCTTCGGAAACAAGGACGAATAGAGGTGATAGATATCTAATAATGAAAAGAAAAATTGCTGTATCACTTATAATAATAACTCTTGTTCCTCTTTCCATAATGGCAGTAATAAATTATCATCAATACAGGGAAAGCCTTAAAAAAGAAATAACAACACCTGTCTACAATGTTGTAAATGATATAAAATATGCTTTTGAAATATTTATAGAAGAAAGACTTTCCACCATAAGATTTATTTCGACTGCGTATGATTATGAAGAATTAAAAAAAACTGAATTCATTAAAAAAATTTTCAGGGCATTAAAAAATGAATTCAATGGATTTATTGATCTTGGCCTTATAAATGAACAAGGAATCCTTGAAAGCTATGTGGGCCCCTATAATCTTTTGGGTAATGATTATTCCAAACAGGAATCCTTTAAGGAAATATCTGTAAGCGGCAGCTATATAAGTGATGTTTTTCTGGGATATAGAAAAATACCGCATATTGTATATGCTGTAGAAGGGATTTCTTCTCATGAACAAAAATGGTTTTTAAGAGCAACCCTGGACACAAAAAAATATGAGGAGCTTCTTGAATCTATTAAAGTTGCAAGTGACAGTGATGTTTTTCTTGTAAATAAATCAGGAATAATGCAGACATCTTCACGCTATTATGGGAAGGTGATGGAAAAATGCAGCCTTAATATTCCAGATGCTGTACATGGAGTATATGTGGAAGAAACAAAAGATAATAAAGGAAGAGAAATCCTTGCAGGCTACAGTAATATTCATTCAGAATATATTTTTGTTATTGTAAAACCTAAATCTGTAATTTTAAAATCATGGCACACATTAAAAAGTAAAATGTTTCTGCTCCTTGGAATCAGTGTAATTATAATTATAATAACCTCTCTGAGGTTATCAAATATAGTCACAAGAAGAATAAAGATTGCTGAAGAAAGAAGAGAAACCGCTATGAAGGAACTTCAGCATACGCAAAAGCTTTCATCAATAGGCCGTCTTGCCGCAGGAGTGGCTCATGAAATAAATAATCCTCTTGCTATAATAAATGAAAAAGCAGGGCTTATGAAGGATATAATTTCTTTTTCAGATGATTTCAAGCATAAGGACAATTTTTTAGAGCAGAATGAATCTATAATAAATTCTGTTAAGAGATGCAGATCTATAACCCACAGGCTTCTTGGTTTTGCAAGAAGAATTGATATAAATTTTGAGAAACTCGATATTAATCTTATTATAAAAGAAGTGCTTGGATTTGTTGAAAAAGAAGCTTCATACAAACAAATAGATATAAAACTTGATTTAAATCCTGAAGTCCCTTTTGTTTTTTCAGATAAAGGCCAACTTCAACAGGTTTTTTTGAATATACTTACCAATGCGATTGCTGCTGTAGGAAATAGGGGGAAAATAGAAGTTCGTACCTATAATTCTGATAAAGAAAAAATGGTTGGAATTGATATCAGGGATAATGGGCAGGGAATGAGCGAAGAAATCCAGAAGCATATTTTTGATCCTTTTTTTACTACAAAGAGAGGAGAGGGCACCGGACTTGGACTTTCTATAACATATGGAATAGTAAAAAAGCTTAAAGGTCATATTTCTTTCAAAAGCAAGGAAGAGGAAGGAACTCTTTTTACAATCCTTCTTCCTGAAGAAGAAACATATATATCAATAGCATCTGAGGAGGAAAAAAATTGAAAAAAAGGATATTGCTTGTTGACGATGAAAAAGAATTTGTGAATACTCTTGGTCAAAGGCTTGAACTCAGAGGATACCAAGTAAAAACAGCAGAAAGCGGAGAAGAATGCCTTGATTTTTATCAACCTGAGATGTTTGATATTGTTGTTCTTGATCTTATGATGCCTGGAATGAATGGTATTGAAGTTTTATCAAGATTGAAAAGAATAGAAAAAGAAATTCCTGTAATTCTGCTGACTGGTCATGGTTCAACCAAAGAAGGTGAGGAGGGAATAAAAATGGGGGCTGCAGACTACCTTATGAAGCCTCTTGATATAGAAGAACTGACAGGAAAAATAAAAGAAATATTAAGCTGAGGTTTTATTTTTATGAAAGTTGGAAAAGAAATTATATTTTCAGAAAAGATAGCATCCTGGATAAGCCATGATATCAGAAATTCTCTTGCTGTTATTAAAGAAAACTCAGGTCTTATGGAAGACCTTATTATGATGAAAGATTCAATAAGCCCTGAAAAATTTTCAAAGATAATAAAAATTATTCTCAATCAGGTTAAAACAGCAGAAGAAACCACTGCTATTTTAAATAAATTTGCACATTTAAATGACCATGAAAAAGAGAAGTTTGATCTGGAGAATTGTCTTGGGGAGCTTTTAATGCTCATGAAAAAAATTTTAAAAGGAAAAGAAATAAATATTTCTCTTGAATCCATGGAAAATCAAACTGTTGAAACTTCAAAGTTTTATTTCCAGATGATTCTTTATTTTCTTTTAAATGAAATAGTTAAAAATTCAGAAAATGGCTCCAGTATAAAAATATACCACAGGCAGGCAGACATGATTTACTTGTATTTTGTTTCTCATGGAGCGTCTGTTACAGATGAACAGGCTTTTAAATCAGAGATGGCTTCTTATCTTGAAATAATGGGTGGAAATATCGCCAAATCAGATGGCGAACTTTATTTTGCAATCCCTTTGAATTAGAAAGTTACAAAGCTCAGTTTTAAGGATGCAGTTTTTGATTTTTTGAATTATAATTGTTTTATTTATATAGAAATAATTAATTATGGGAGGTATATATGGCTATAATCAGTCTTTTTTCAGGTAAATTTTGCGGAGCCAGAGAAATAGTTGAAAAAATTGAGTCAAATCATGGTTATTCTTTAATTGAAGATAAAGATATAATAGCAAGAACTGCTGAAAAATTTAATGAAAAACCAGAAGTTTATGAAAAGGCTCTTTTTAACCCGCCTTCGGTTTTTAATAGTTTCACAAGGGAAAAGGAAAAGTCAATTGCCAAGATTAAGTTAGTTCTTTCTGAAATGTTAGAAGATAAACAGATAATCTATGGTTTTTCAAGCCTGTTAATACCTGAAAAAATCAATCATGCTATAAAAATACTTATAATTGCAGAAGAAAGTCATCGTATTCAGATTGCAAAAAATTTAAATATAGATGAAAAAAATATTAAAAAAGAAGATGAGAAGGCTGTGGAATTTTGTCTTCATATTAAAAAATCAAGCCCGTGGGAACCCTCTTTGTATGACATGGTTCTTCCTATGGATAAAACAACATTGGATAAAGCTTATGAGCTTATCTTAAGCCAGCTTGCAAATCCTGTTTTAAAATTTACCAAAGATTCAGAGAAAACACTTAATGAATTTAAGCTGGAATCAAAGGTTGGTCTTCAACTTTGTGAAAAGGGTTATGATGTTGAAGTTAATGCAGAAGAAGATGATGTCTCTTTAACAATAAATAAAAAAGTTCTGTTTCTTTCCAAGCTTGAAAATGAGCTGACAAAAGCAGCAATTGAAATACCAGGGGTAAATAATGTGGAAACAAAAATAGGTAAGGATTTTTACAAGGCTGATATTTGCTCTGACCAGAGCTTTGGAGGTCCGGGAAAGGTTCTTCTTGTTGATGATGAAGTAGATTTTATCCAGACATTATCTGAAAGACTTGCAATAAGAGATATGCCTGCTGTTCCTGTTTCAAGCGGTAAGGAAGCCCTTGAAATAATTGATAAAGAATATCCTGAAGTAATGGTTCTTGACCTTAAAATGCCTGGAATAGACGGATATGAGGTTTTAAAGAAAACAAAGGAAAAAAGTCCTGACACTGAAATTATTATTCTTACCGGGCACGGTAATGATGTAGACAGATCAAGGTGCATGGAGCTTGGTGCTTTTGCATATCTTGAAAAGCCTGCAGATATAGATCAGCTTACATCAACCATGAAGCGTGCATACGAAAATATTCAAAAAAAGCAAAAGTAAATCAGAGTTTCAAGGGGAGCAAATTAACAAACAAAAAGGGTGAAACTTTTATTTGGTCGACGGAAGATGCTGGAAATTTTTTTATTAATTATATTGTAACTATTCAGCTAAAAAGCTGTTGATCCCGTTAAGAATTTTTTATGAGAAATACGGGTTAGAACTTTAGGAAGTATATTTATGGAGATTGAGTATAGATTTGAGAAACATGCTACAGGAATAATTGACCTCCCAAAGTATAAGCTGGAAGATACGGAAGAAAACCTTAAAAAATGGCAAAAATTAAAGAGAGATTTTTCATCCAGGTTTATTGATTTCTCTTCAGAAAATCTGGAAGATTATGAATTAACTGATTGGCATGATGAGATTAATTGTTTGTATGTATATGTTTATAATGAAAAGTTCTATAATAATGAATTTATCCCTGCTATTTTGAAGATATTGAATGATAATGGTGAATGCTTTGCTCAGTTTGAATGCTATGATGATGAAAAACAGTTCATAGGTAATTTCCAGATCTATCCTGATAAGGTCATTTTTGACGAGAATTCAGTTAATAGCGGACTTTCACAGAAACTATCTGGGAATTAATTTTTATGCCTCAATCCCTTTAAAATCTCTGTCATATAGCAGAGCGGCATTAAGAACCACTATTACAGAACCAACATTATGGACAATTGCTCCTGATACCGGAGTTAAAAGACCAAAGCCTGAAAGGGCAATTGCTGCGGCATTTATTAGCATGGAAGCTGTAATATTTAACTTGATGGTATTTAGGGTAGATATGGAGAGTTTTTTAAGGTAAGGTATTTTCGATATATCATCTCCCATCAGTGCAATATCAGCAGCTTCAACAGCTATATCACTGCCCATACTTCCCATAGCCAGGCCTGTATCGGCTGTTTTTAAGGCAGGAGCGTCATTTATACCGTCTCCAGTCATGCTTACGCAGAAACCTTTATGCTGAAGCTTCTTGATAATTTCTACCTTTTCATTGGGCAGAAGATCTGCATAAACTTCTCTTATTCCTGCCCTGGAAGCAAAATAGTCTGCTGTTTTCCGGTTGTCACCAGTGAGCAAAATCACTCTTGTTTTCAGGGCATATAACCTTTTTACAATTTTATTGGCATCAGGACGCAGTATATCGGAGAGGGCAATCACACCAATACATTCCCAGTTGGCCGCAATTAAAATCAATGCTTTCCCCTGTAAAGTGAGCTTTTCCAGGCTGTTTTTCATGGAATTGTTAATACTTATTCCATGAGACTCTATATATGCCTTGCTTCCGCAGAGTAAATCAATGCCTCCTGCTTTTGCAGAAACTCCTTTTCCTGAATTAATTTTAAAGGAGCTTGCTGAAATTATGTCTATTCTTTTTTTACGGGCATGAACAACAATAGCTTTTGCCAGTGGATGTTCACTTTTTTCTTCGGCTGATGCTGCCAAAGAAAGAATTTTTTCTTCTGTATAATTTTCTTTAAAGGAGATAATAGAACTGACCTCAAGTTTACCTGAGGTCAGGGTACCGGTTTTGTCAAATGCAATGGTGTCTGCCATACCCATTTTTTCAAGAGCCTCACCTGATTTTATAATTACACCGTTTTTTGCTGCCTGACCGATTGCCGCCATAATGGATGTGGGCGTTGCCAGAGCAAGGGCACAGGGACAGAAAACAACCAGCACAGTAACCCCTCTGTTTATGGCATCCATTGTTTCAAAACCCAGAAGTCTGGTAACAAGGGATATAAAAACTGCAATAAACAGGGCAATTGGTACAAGCCATACTGCCCATTTATCAACAGTCCGCTGCATTGGCGCCTTGTTTTCTCCAGCTTCTTTTACCATATCAATAAGTTTTTGCAGAGAGGAATCTTTTCGCTGGCATAAAGCTTCCATATCAATGGAGCCAAAACAATTCATTGTTCCGCAGAATATCCGGTTTCCTTTTTCCTTGTCCACAGGAAGGGATTCTCCGGTTATAACCGATTGATCTACACTTGTATTCCCTGAAAGTATTATTCCGTCCACAGGCATTTTTTCTCCGGGAAGTACTCGAATCCTGTCACCTTTCCTGATTTTTTCTGCTGGTATTATTTTCTCAACAAATTTTCCATTTTTTTGTATAAGCTTTCTTCCTTTGACAGGAGCAAGGGAAATGACCCTTGATAAACCTTTTTGAGCCCTTGCTATGGTTTTTTCTTCCAGAATTGCACCAATAGCCATAATAAATGCTACCTCACCTGCGGCAAAAATTTCGCCGATTGCAATTGAGGCTGACATTGCCATGGAGATAAGCAGTGCAGAAGATACCCATTTTTCAAGAAAAAGTCTTGTTAATGCCAGATATAACATAGGGATTCCAGAGATGAATATTGTTATCCAGGCTGGATCTAATTTATAATTTTTACCAGAGAGCATAAGAATCAAGCTTGCAAGTAAAAATCCTCCTGAAATAATTGTCATGGATGTACTTTCCAGCAATTTTACAGCTTTTTCCATTTATATATTCCTTTCTTTGATCAAAATAAGAATTTATGGTAGAGATTATATTTTATCGAACATAATGTATGAATGTGATTTTAGGGAAATAATTCAAGTAGTTCAATAATCAATATCAATTGAATGTCTGTTACTGAACATTTAAGAGGAATTGTCTGAAAAAATTATGGACAGAAGACAGCATAAGAGCAGAGAGGCTATTTTCAAGGCTTTTGGAGAATTGCTGGATAGAAAGAAATACAGCCGGATAACTGTTCAAAATATCATAGACAGGGCTGATGTTGGCAGAAGTACATTTTATGCACATTTTTCAACAAAGGATCATCTCCTCAAACTTATGTGCAAAAAGGTTTTTGAACATGTGTTTTCTAAAGATCTAACTTCTGAGGAAACCCATGATTTTTCTGATAAAAACAATCTGGAAGCCTATATTTCACATATTTTATACCATTTAAATGATAATAAAGAAAATCTAGCAGGAATCCTTTCAGGTGAAAGCGGGGAACTTTTTATGATGTATTTAAATGAATATATTGCTCGTATGTTTTCAAGCTGTATTTCTAAAGGAAGAATGTCTGTACCCCCTGATTTTGTTATAAATCATTTGACAGGAAGCTTTGCAGAAACTCTTAAATGGTGGATAAAAGGTCCCATGAAATATTCACCAGATGAAACAGCAAGGTTTTTTATGGCTGTAAATAAAAATTGTTTTTAAAAAAGTTATGAATAAAATAGGGTTGGAACAATGTGGGGTGATGATGGTCGTCTTTTTTACTGGATAAGAGAAAATGACTTGCAAGAAAAAAAAATGAAAACAGTTGGGTAATCTTGCAATGTTATTAAATATAAAAAACATAAAACACTTATGATTATGCAAAACAAATGAATTGGGAACATTTGGAAGAATTATTAAAATAATTTCTGAAAACTGGATGTTGAATAATTCAGATGATATTTATATTAAGTTTTGTGGAGGTGAGAATGCAGGATTTCACCTCAATTTTTAATCTTTTGCAAAAAGTAGGGAAAGGTTTAAAAATATTATCATATCATTGTAATTAAAGTCTGGATTAATAAATTTTTCGTTGTGAAAAACCTTTTCCCAGAACGTTAAATGTATTTTCAGTCACCACAAAAGCCCCTGGATCTTTTTGAAATACAATTTCTTCCACCCGCTTGATCTGATAAGTATTAACCACGGTAAGAATTATATTCCTTTTTGCTCCTGTATATGCACCTTCTCCATTGAGTATTGTTACTCCTCTTCTGAGTTCTTTCATGATCTCTTTGCTGATCTCATTGTTAAAAGGTGAGATAATGAACATCATTTTTCTTTGATTGAACAAACCAAGACAATAATCAATTAAAATGGCAGAAATATAGGAGGTTGCCATGGAGTATAATATGATATTTTTATCCAGAAGACCAAAGCTGAAGAGAAAGAGGATAAAATTAAAGATAAACGAATAAGTCCCGATACGGAAGCCCCATTTTTTATTTAAAATAATGGCAATTATATCGTTTCCTCCACTTGATCCAAGTGAGCGTAAAATAACTCCACAGCCTATTCCCACAAATGTTCCCCCTGCGATTACGGCAAGCCATGGGTCATCAAAAATAATTGTAAAGGGAATTATATCAAGTATTGCAGTGAATATAACTGTTCCGTAAAGACTATATAAGAGAAATCTTCGGCTTATCAGTTTCCATCCGATTATAAAAACTGGCAGGTTAAGCATCATGAACCAAAAGCCTGGGGTCATGAAATCAGTAGAATAATACAGGAGCAAACCAAGACCTGAAAACCCACCGGTAATCATTTGCTGGGGAATCAGAACAGATTTTATACCAATGCAGGCAATACTTGTTCCAAGAGTAATTAAAAAAAGATTCCAAGCAATAGAATAGGTAATATTTTTCATTTTTACACTTTCCCATATTGCCTTTAAGTATTCAAAAATAACAAAGAATCGTACTAATGACTGGATTGGAGCAACGATTCAAACATCTTGAAGATAGGAAATGTATGGCAAAAATCAAGTATAAATTCTATAATTCCCGACAAATTTTTTTACCTGCTTTTAATGGTGTAACAGTCTTATATTTGTCTGGATTATCAAGCTTCTAACTTGATTATAGAAAAAGAGGATGGAGAATATTTATGGACATAAATTCTTTACTCATTGTTTTGTCTATCCATGCATTAGCACTTGTTTCTCCGGGGCCTGATTTTGCTGTTGTAACTAAACTTTCAGCGGTCAACGGAAGAAAATCGGGAATAATGGCTTCATTGGGTATTTCTACAGCTAATGGGATCTATATACTTATATGTGCACTTGGTTTATCTGTCGTAATAGCGGCTTTACCTTTTCTTTCAACTTTTATAACCTATGCCGGCATACTTTATTTAAGCTGGCTTGGAGTAAAATGCCTGTTCTCAAAAGGTGAAATGCCAGTACAGACATCTCAAATCAAAAATGGCAAGGCATATATAACCGGATTTTTAACAAGTCTTCTTAATCCAAAAGCCATGCTGTATTTTAGTTCGGTTTTACCCCAGATTCTAAAACCACACTCATCTGCTTCGGATACATTCACAGTACTTATTTTTCTTTGTCTGGAATCCTTTCTTTGGTTCAGTTTTGTAGCTTTTGTATTTTCGTCCAACAGAGTTTTTCTATGGCTGAAAGGCCGCCTGGTCTGGTTTGAGCGGGTAATTGGTGTTATTCTTATTGGTTTGGCAGTTAAGCTGGCCATTTAAACTAATCGTTGAAACCGGCTCATAAAATACATCATCCGTCTTTTAAGCAAACTGAATTTTTTTCCGTTTATTAGTTGAATAATTACTATATTTTTAAAAAAAGCTGAAATTGAACCTCTTGTTTTGGTTGACTTTATAGTAATTCAGATTTATTGAAAAAATCATTTTAAAGATTTATCTGTTTTGGGAACTCATTAAAAAAGAGAATAAAGGATTTTTTTTAAATGTTTAAAATAGCGATGATGATTTCAGGAACTGGAACAAATGCAGAGGTTATTACAAGGCAGTGCCTTGAAAATAGAATTGATGCTGAGGTTGTATGTTACGGAAGTGATAAATTTGATATAAAAGGGTTTGATTTTGCAAAAAAGAATAATATTTTCTGTTTTACTGTAGATTACAAAAAAATTATTTCATCCTTTAACTCTGAAGAATTTATTCTTCCTGAAGATTTTAATTATGAAGAGATTGAAAAAAAGCTTTTGTTCTGTCCTGTTAAAAATGTTGAGAAATATATAAAAACAAGGGCTGTGTGCGAGAAAATTATCCTTGATAATCTTTTTAAATATTCTCCTGATTTGCTTGTGCTTGCAGGGTTTATGAGAACTTTTTCTCCATATTTTATAGACAGATTCTCACCTGATCCTTTCAAACCGAGAATCATGAATATTCATCCTGCCTTACTTCCGGCATTCCCGGGAGTTGACGGATATGGGGATACTTTTTTTTATGGATGCAAAAAAGGCGGGTGTACAGTCCATTTTGTGGATTATGGAACGGATTCAGGCCCGGTTATTGTTCAAAAAAGTTTTGATATACAAAGCAATGAAAGCATTGATGATATCAGAAAAAAAGGAATTGAACTTGAATGGAAGGCCTATCCTGAAGCAATTTCCCTATTTGTTTCAAATAAACTTGAAATAATTGAAAACAAAAGAGAAATTGCCAATGGAAAGTTTGAAAGCAGAAGAATAGTTAAAATTAATAATTAAGGGGCCTGTATTTTTAACTGTTCTTATTCTGGAATGTCTCCATAAATTCAGCAAGCTTTATTACTCCCTGTTCAGGCATTGCATTATAAATGGAAGCTCTTATTCCTCCTGCTGATCTATGGCCTTTAAGTCCTCCAAGCCCACTTTCAAATGCAAGCTCTATAAATTTTTTTTCAAGCTCTTGATTTTTAAGTCTGAATGTAACATTCATAAGAGATCTGTCTTCTTTTTCAGCAGTTCCAACATAAAAATCATTGCTTGAATCTATGGCTTCATAAAGATAAGCAGCTTTTTTTATGTTTAAAGCTTCCATTTTTTCAAGCCCCCCCATTTCCTCTTCAATCCATTTAAGAATAAGCTCACAGCAATAAATTGAAAAAGTGGACGGCGTGTTGTGCATGGAATCTTTTTTTACATAAGTTTTGTAATTTAACATGGTTGGAATATTGTCTGGAATATTTCCAAGCATTTTATCATGAACAATTACAATTGCTGTTCCAGAAGGCCCTATATTTTTCTGGATACCGGCATAGATCAATCCAAATTTTTCCATATCAACAGGTCTGCTTAAAATATCTGAACACATATCCGCAATAACAGGGATTTCAAAATCAGGAATTTTGTGCCATTGGGTTCCACGGATTGTATTATTTGTTGTTATATGAAGAAATTTTGACTTTTTGTTTACATTGAAATTTTTAGGTATATATGAAAAGGCCTTGTCTTCTGAAGATGCTGTAACCTTTATATTTTTACCCTGTATTTCTGCTTCATGTATTGCTTTTGAAGACCATGTGCCCGTATTTATATATTCTCCAATATCGTCTTTTTGTAAAAGATTCATAGGAACCATTGCAAATTGCAGGCTTGCACCTCCGGGAACAAAAATTACATTCCAGTTTTCATCAAGATTATATAATCTTTTAACCCTTTTTTTTGCAGAATCAAGAATTTCCATAAAATCTTTTGATCTATGGCTTATTTCAATTATGGACATTCCAAGATTTTTATAGTTTGAAAATTCATTTTGTATTTTTTTTAATACTGATAATGGCTGTACAGCAGGGCCGGGATTGAAATTAAATATTCTTTTTTCCATTTTGTAACCTGATTGTTAATTTTTTTAGTTTATAAATTATATGTAATTGTGTAATTACTTTTGGTAAAGAATTTTTTTACCAGAAAACAGACTTTAATAATTATAAAATTACGGTGAATAATATGAAAATATACTCTTATCCTTCAGATGAGGCAATTAAAAGAATTAAAAAGGTAAAGGGAAGGGGCATTGGAGATACCCCTGAGCTTAATTTACAGGTATCTGAAATTTTAGAAGATGTTAAAAAAAGGGGGGATAAGGCACTTATTGAATATACAAATAAATTTGATTCTCCAGATCTTCTTGTTGAAGATATGGAAGTTTCCCGTGAAGAAATAATGGAAGCTTATAATCTTGTTTCCAAAGATTTCAAAAAATCTCTGAAAAGAGCGGTTGACCAGATTTCATCTTTCCATGAACAGCAAAAGAGAAACTCATATGTTGATATAAAAAGAGAAGGAGTTATAACAGGACAGCTGATAAATCCGGTCAATGCTGCCGGAATATATGTTCCCGGTGCAAAAGGCGGAGAAACACCTCTTGTTTCAACGGTTTTAATGGGTGGCCTCCCGGCAGTAACAGCAGGTGTTGAAAATCTTGTCATGGTTACTCCTCCCACAAAAGAAGGAAAGGTAAATCCCTATCTTCTTGTTGCCGCAGAAGAAGTTGGTTTTAACCATATATATAAAGCCGGAAGTGCCTGGGCTGTTGCAGCTCTTGCCTATGGAACTGAAACAATTCCTGAGGTGGATGTTATTGCAGGTCCCGGAAATATTTATGTTACTATTGCAAAAAAAATGGTTTCGGGTGTTGTTGGAATAGATATGGTAGCAGGGCCAAGTGAAATTCTTGTTATTGCAGATTCCTTTGCTGAGCCTGAATTTATTGCAGCAGATCTTTTATCACAGGCTGAACATGATGTAATGGCTTCATCAATTCTTGTAACTCCTGAAAAAAATCTTGCTTTAAAAGTCAGGGAAGAAGTTGAAAAAAGACTTTTACAGCTTCCAAGGGCTGAAATTGCATCACAATCATGCAGGGATTACGGGATTATTCTTGTAACTGAAAATCTTGATGAAGCATTTAATCTTGCCAACTTTTTTGCTCCAGAGCATCTTGAGCTTATGATAGAAAATCCTTTGGATCATTTATCAAAAATTAAAAACGCCGGAGCTGTTTTTGCAGGTAAATATACCCCTGAACCAGTTGGTGATTATATTGCAGGCCCTAATCATGTTCTGCCTACAGGCCGGACAGCAAGGTTTTCTTCTGCTCTTTCTGTTGATAATTTTATCAAAAAAACCAGCCTTATTTATTACTCAAAGAAAGCTGTTTTAAAAGAAGGTGAAGATATAGTACGCCTTGCAGAAATCGAAGGACTTGAAGCTCATGCTGAATGTATTCGTGTAAGGATGTCCAGAAGCTGATTTTAAGTAGTTTTCAGGTGTTCCCAACGGCGAGTTTCAGCAAAATTATTATTTATCCACATAATCAGTAATAATTTTATTTACAAGCTCATCTTCGTTTGGGAACTCACCTGTTTCAGACTTTGAGTAAATAATGTCATTGTTTATTTTAACATCAAAGATTCCTCGTTCACCAGGAATGATTTTTGATTCAACATTTAATTTTGTTTTAATTTTATCTGCCAGACTGGCAGCTTTTGCCCTGTAATTTCACTGTGAACAATACTTGATTGATATATCCATTGGTTCCTCTTTTTTATTAACCATTATAGATTTTATATTTTGGCGTAAATATAGAAATGAAGACTTAAAAAGTCAATTCAAAATTATCAGGCATAAACAAAAGCTGATTCTAATTTATTTTTTGAAACAGGAATGTGCAAATTCCGGAAATGATTATACCCGGTAAAATTACAGGTTCGGGCAATACCTTTATTGTTACCATCTGGATAAAAACCACAAAAACAGGAATCATATAAATATAGCTCATAACCTTGCTTACTTCCATTTTTTGAGAAGAATACTGAACAATGAAAAATGTTATAATTGTTGGAAATATAACAAGATATAAAAGACCTGCTGCAAGCTTAACCGGAAAAAGAAGCCATTGGTATCTGATAATTTCATTAAATGCAGGGAAAAATAAAATTATTGTTCCTGTTACAAGAGTCCAGAATGTCATTACAGGGGTTTCTTCTTCACCTGAAAAAAGTTTTGAAAAAGGAGAAAAAAGCCCCATACTCATGCATGCAAGCAGAAAAAGAATATCTCCTTTCCCGAAATCAAGATTTAATAATTTTAGAATGGAACCATCAGAAATAACCCATATCGCCCCTGTCATTGCAAAGAATAAAACCATTATTTTGAGGCAGGAGGGTTTTTCTTTTAATAAAAAATATCCGTAACATGTCGAAAACATTGGTACAAGTGTGTAGATTATTCCTGTTTTTATGGGGGTTGTATATTTTAAGGATTCAAACATCCCCCAGAAATATAAAACAAGTGTGGAACTGATGGCAAAATATCTTGCTGAATCTTTTAAAGAAGGCCATTTTGGCTTGTATTTAATAATTATATAAAATCCAAAAATAATTGAAGCCAGAAAAAATCTTGTAAAAATAAGAAGAATTGAATCCATATAGCTGGTGATAAGATGACCAACAGTAAATGAACCTGCAACAAGTATTGAGTACAAAAGCATTAAAAAATGTGGGTTTTTAAATAATTTTCTCATTTGTATTTTAAATATTTCAGCCTTTTTTTAAGTAAATAAATTATAAAAGATTTTTATTTACTTTTATATGAAAATAATTAACAAGAAAAATATTAACTATTCAGCCATAAACTGAAAGCATGGAATAATTCCTGTACAGAACAGGAGCAATTTACAGTTTTCAGACCATGAGCTTTATTCAATAGTTTTTTTGTAAAAATTAAAATGCCGGCTTTTTTTAGCTCTTGCAATTAAATGGAGGTTTTACCAGATGAATCAAATTAAGCAGATTCTCTTTATTGTTTTTATAGTTTTTATTTCGCTGCCTTTATCGGCAGAAACTGGAATTTTTAGTGTTGACGGGCTTTTTAAGGCTGCTGTTAAAAACAGGGAAATAGTTAAGTCATATGAAATTGCTGTTGAGCAGGCAAAACTTGCAATAAGTTCTAAAAAAGGAAATTATCTGCCTTCTCTGGACGCTGCTTATAAAGTGAATAAACTGGCTGAATCTTCAAAATTTGAAAACGAAAAAAACTCGGAAATTTCAATTTTTTTAACCCAGAATCTTTTTTACGGATTTAAGGATAAAAATGAGTTTGATATTGCAGAAATAGATTTAAATTCTGTTGAATGTGATCTTGATATTTTAATTCAGGATATAAGTCTTCAGGTGGCTTTGTCTTTTGTTGCTGTATATCAGGCAGAGGCTAAAAGAGCAGTTGCCGAGGATGCTTATAAGGCTTATTCGGAAAGATATGAAAACACTTCTCTTAAATATTCTGTGGGAGTTGCTACAAAAAGAGACTTACTTGTAATGAAGGTTGAAAAAGATGATGCTTCAAGGAATCTTATTCAGGCTGAAAATGAAGTTGAAAAGGCCTTGAACCAGTTAAGACTTATAACAGGAGAAAATTTAAAGCTGGAGAATCTGGATTTTTCATTTTTTAAAAGTCTTCCTGAATTTAAATCTTTTGAGGAATATAAAACCATAATGCTTTCTAAAAGAGGAGATTTGAAAAAGATTAAGGCTGGCTTGAAAAAAGCCATTGCCTCTGAAAATCTTGCAAAGGCATCTTTTTATCCAAAAGTGGATTTTGTTTTATCAAAGCGTTATAATTCAAATAATTACAATGCTTTTGATTCCGGTAGCAGAAAAGATGAAACAAGGGCTCAGCTTAAACTTGCAGTAAATCTTTTTGATGGAATGAAAAAATATAAAAATGTGGACAAGGCAAAACTGGAGCAGAATAAATTGGAGCACCGCTTTAATGAACTTGCAGATAAACTTTCAACAGAGCTTGAAAATTGTATTCTTGATGCAAAAACATCTGAAAAGAATTTTGATGTTTCAAAGGAAGGAATCATAGAAGCCAAAGAAAATCTGAGGATAACACAACTTTCCTTTGACAATGGGAGTGCAGCTGCAAGTGATGTTCTTGATTCAATTTATTATCTTTCAAGAGCAAGAAATAATGAGATTAATGCAAAGGCAATGATTTTTGTAACATGGTTTAAATTAAGACGACTTATTGTAGATTTTTCGGTGAATTAAATTTGTTGTAGAAAAGGGCAGCAGATTTTTCTGCTGCCCTTTTTAAGGAGAAAAAAGACTCGTTTTAATTTGTGGGGAGATTACCTTTTAGTAAAATCCTTTATAAGGAGGACAATTTTTTGTTTTCTTAAATTAAAATCTTACAAGTCTCCATCATGTTTATAATTCTCTTGATGATATTTCCCGTTTTTATGCATTTCAGGGTGTGCTTTATACATTTTTTTCATAAATTTTATTCTCTTCATCTTTAGAGCATCTCTTAAAACATCAAGATCTTCTCTTAAAGATTTGATTTTTTTAGTGTCAGGCGAATCACTGCAAATTTGCTCTTCCAGTGCCATTCTTTTATTGAATAACTCCTTTCTAAGTTCTCTTGTTTCATTCTTTATTTTTTTTATTTCATCGGCAATATGTTCGCGTTCTTTATCTGTAAAATTTCCAAAGCATGTCATGTTGTTATAAAAGCCCATATTTCCGTGGCCTCCATTATAGCCCATACCATGGTGATAGCCCTTGCCCCCATGATATTCTTTTTTGCCATGCATGGCATATGAATATGAAAATAAGCCTGCAATAAGAATGGTTGTTATTGTAATTGTTGTAATAATTTTTTTTGCTTTCATTTATAATATCTCCTTTAAATTATGAAATTTGTTTTATCTGCAAATATATATTACAATAATTGTGCCAAAAATATAGAATGTTATAAAAACAATATCTTATATCAATATTTAAATTAAATTTAATCACAGATTAATTTCTTGGTAAATCAGGTTACACAAAAACTGTATCTTTTTTACACTGAGTGTAAAAAGTATACACCTTTAAATATGAATTGACATAAAACTTCAATATCAATAAAGAATAATCCATATGATTTTAATGAATATTTTAAAATTAAAGCTTATGGTTTCTAAAAAAAATAATATTTTAAAAAATTATCCTCCGCCTTCAAGGCTTTCTTTTCCTGAAGATGAAAAACAGACAGACTGGCTTTCAGGTCTTCTTGATGCCTATTATACGGCTGACAGGGGAATTTATAAAAGTATATTAAAGGAAGAGAGGAAAGGGAGAAAACTTGCCTGTGCCAAAGGCTGTTCAACATGCTGCACAACCCATGTTACAATTCCTGTTTATCCTCTGGAAATTCTGGGCATTTACTGGTTTGTTATTTTAAAAACAGCAGAAACTTTAAAAAAAAAACTTAAAAGCAATCTTGAACTTTTCAGTCATGGAAAATCCTGCCCTTTTCTTGTTGACGGCTCCTGTGGTATTCACCCAATGAGACCTCTGGCATGCCGCCATTTCAATGTTTTTTCAAAATCATGTGAAAAGGGTGAAGACCCTTATTATACAAGAAAAGGTGATGTTTTAATTCCAGATGAAAATGCAAAAAACAAGGCACTTTCTTTAATGGTTTTTATACATGGAATAATAGACAGAAATGAAAGAAAAGAATTTGTCAGGTCAGGAAAAATACACTCCCTTGCCAGAAACATGCAGGAAATTGACTGGCATAAGCTTGCAGAGAGAATAAGCTTATAATTGAAGTCTTCTTTAAGGTAAAAATATAAAATACTTGATAAAAATATGTATAGAGATTAATCTTTAACAGATTAAATAAACAGAAAGGTTTGCAGCTTTGAAATTTAAATCTTATCTTATTACAGATTTTTTAGATAAAAACAGAAAAATCTATCCTGATGATTCAGCTCTTGTTGAAATAGACCCTGAAAATAAAAGCCGCAGGGAAATAAGCTGGGAAGAATTTGGTTCTCTAAGCGGAAAAATTGCTTCGTATCTTATGAAAAATGGAATAAAAAAAGGCGATACAATTGGTCATCTGATGATGAATTCCATGGAATGGCTCCCTGTTTATTTCGGTATTTTAAAATCTGGTGCCATTGCTGTCCCACTAAATTTCAGATTTATGGCAAAGACCATAAAAAATTGTATAAATATGGTGGAAGCAAAAGCTGTTTTTTTTGATGAGACTTTTATAGAAAGAATAGATGATATAAGAAACCAGCTTTTTAATCAGAAAATTATCTTTATTTTTACAGGCCCTGAAAAACTGACTCCTGAATACAGTATTCATATAAAAGATGTTTTTGATGTTGATGAAGAAAAAAAACTTGTTGACTCTGTTGAAATTTATGAAACAGATGATGCTGCAATGTATTTTACTTCCGGTACAACAGGAGATCCAAAGGCAGTTCTTTTAACCCACGATAATCTTGCTTATGCCTGTGACGTGGAGCAGAGGCATCATAACCAGACAAAAGAAGATATTTTTTTATGTATTCCTCCCCTTTATCATACAGGGGCAAAAATGCACTGGTTTGGTTCCTTGAAAACAGGTGGCAAAGGTGTAATTTTAAAAGGAACAAAGCCTGAATATATTCTGGAAGCTGTCTCAAGTGAAAAGGTTTCAATAGTATGGCTTCTTGTTCCATGGGCTCATGATATTCTGGTTGCCATTGAAAACAAGGATGTTTCCCTTGAAAATTATGACCTTTCAAGATGGCGTTTGATGCATATGGGAGCACAGCCTGTTCCTGAAACACTTATCAGGAAATGGGAGGTGATTTTCCCTTCCCATGATTATGATACAAATTATGGTCTTACAGAAGCTTCCGGTCCAGGATGTGTTCATTTTGGAAATTCAAAAAAAGAAAAAATTGGTGCTATAGGCCTTCCCGGTTATGGATGGGAATATAATATTGTATATAGAAATATGGAGCCTGTTCCAACAGGAGAACCCGGTGAGCTTGTTGTAAAAGGCCGTGGTGTTATGAAAGAATATTATAAAAATCCGGAAGCAACTGAAAAAACTATTGTTGATGGATGGTTGAGGACAGGAGATATTGCCAGACAGGATAAAGATGGTTGTTTATGGCTTCTTGACAGAAAAAAAGATGTTATAATCACAGGAGGAGAAAATATTTTTCCAGCTGAAATAGAAGCCCATATTCTGTCACATCCAAAGGTGCATGATGTTGCTGTAATAGGAACCCCTGATAAACGTCTTGGAGAGCTTGTTACAGCGATTGTTCAAGTCAAAAAAGGGATGGATATCACCGAGGATGAAATAAAGGAATTTTGCTCTTCCATTCCAAGATACAGAAGGCCAAGAATTATTCATTTTGATGATGTTCCGCGAAATCCTACCGGAAAAATCCAAAAACCTGAGCTTAGAAAGAAATTTACCGGAATTTATTCAAGCTTTAAAAGAGATTTTAAAGACTATTAGCCAGGAAGTTAAAAAATTTTGTTTTAATAAACTTAAAACTTTTCGATTTAACGGCAAGTGGTTAATTAATCATCTCTTTTTAAGAATGGCAGGGCAGTAGTGTTAGGGCATAAAGGAACGCAAAGGTTCCATATTTTTTATAAATGTGTCCTTTGGCGTATAAAGACAAGTATATGTATATTTTATTTTGCCAATGTTCCAAGATGCCGTCTTCCCAATGCAGCCATAGCGATAATGGCCATTCCCAGAAGAAGCATAGTGGATGGTTCCGGAACCGGGGTTGAGGAGACATTGATACTGATTCTCGTATTCATCTCATAGGCTTCAGGTTCAGATAGGATAAAAAGCCTTGCAAAGGGTCACGCTATAGTTGTGTCTCATCTCAGATATTCCCAAATCACAAGTCTTTCAGCTCATAAATTCCCAAAAAGATATTTTCATATAATATTGGAAAGCTTGCCTTGTTCAACAATAGGATAAGGCACACGATCTATCCTTAAAACTTTTAATTCTGCTAAATTCTTTCTTGTTGGTGTAGAGGTTGGTTTCGTTCTGACATGAAGTATTGTCTTTAGATAGGTTTTTCTTCCAGACATCCCAAACAGTTGAGTCTTTGGGCAGGAGTAATATTACCGTCTGAAACTTTTTTTACATAGACTTCGCTCCCCTGGAACCGATAATGCTTAGGGAGTCTTGACCATTAATAAATAATTTTGCTGTATCCTTCTAATCAGTATGTATTATTCAGTATATACTTCTGGACCCAGGAATTAAAGGTCTTTTGAAAAAAAATATGTTAAATTGAGCAGTAGCTTAACATTATAATTTGTTGAAAACGTTAAGAAAAAATACGGATTCTTTTATAAGGAATTATATTTTTCTATATCAAATCCATCAGGATGATATTTTTTATCAAGACCTGTAAGAAGAAATTTAAGCATATCTGGAGATTTTTCCATAAGAAGCTTTTCAATTTCTGAAATGATTCCAAGATAAGGTCTTCTCCAGCCATGATACCATAATTTTTCTCCTATTGGGTGAAAAAGAAAATTGAACTTTTTAAGGGCATAAAAAAGTTTATCCTCAGTTATTATATACCAGTGACTAAGTCCAATTCTTTTTGATTCCTGATACATTGCCTGACAGAGACCAAGTAGAAGAACCGGATTTTTTCTGCCTCGCATTTCAGGGGGAATGGTGCCGTCATCTGGCAGAACACCGCCTTCCTTTTTTTTCAGATATGATTCAACTCCGTGAATTCCGTCTTCTTTTCTTCTTCTTAAGTCTTTGCTCACAGTGAGCCTTGAGATTTCGGCTATTTTATCATTGTCTGGTTTTTCGCCTATAAAAGATAAATCTCCTGTTTTTTCAATTGGAAATCCTTTTTCTGAATTAAGAACAAGTCTTATTGTTCCAACTACAGAATCATTTTCATTCAGGCAGGCAAGATGTATAGATTCGTTTTCCCAGTCATCGGTTTCAAGACCTCCTGGATGATCTTCTTTTTTTTCAAAGCCAAATTCCTGAACATATACTTCATATCTCATTCGGAAAGTGTCTTCTTTTACTTTTTCATCATTTACAACACCGAATTTAAATCTTCCATATGTTTGAATATCTCTTATCATATTTCTTAATCTCTATTGATTTGACAGTGGAAAGTAAAATTTATATAAAACAGAGATAAAATTTCTAAGGTTAAAAGTCAAGAAATATGTGGCAGTTCTTTATTTTGTAATATAATATCAAAACGGATGAAATTTTATGTATTTAATTTTAAAAAATAAATTTTTTTTCTTTTTTGGTGCAATTTTATTTGCTCTTCCTTTTATTTATATGTCTCCAAAGGTAAAAACAGTAGATAATGTTGATTATTTTAACCTGAAAAATCATCCTGATACTCTTTTTTTTGAAAAATTTAAAAAAACTTTTGAAAATGATGAATTTTTTATTATTGCCTATAAAAAAAGGACTGTTTTTTCTGAAAAAAATCTTTTTACCCTTAAAAAGATAACAGGAGAACTTGAATCAATTAAGGGTATTAAAGAAGTTAAAAGTCTTTCCAATGCAGATGAAACTGTTGGAGAGAAAGATTTTTTTATAGTAAGGGAGTTTCTTGAAACAATACCCCAAAAAAAATCGGATTTTGAAAAACTTAAAAAAAATGCAGTATCAAATCCACTGTTCCTTGATAATTTTATTTCAGAAGATGGAAAGGTCTGTGCAATTATAGTTTATGTAGAGGACAATCCTCTTGAACCCGGCTATAGAAAAGATATTATCAATAAAGCAAGAGAGATATTAAATAAGTATGAATCTCAAACAGGCCATGTTTATTTTGCCGGCTGGACAACCACAAATTATTATTTGAGCCAGTTTATGAAAAAAGACATAGCCGTCTTTATTCCTGTAACATATGTTCTTATCACATTATGTCTTATGATAATGTTGAGAAATTTTTATCTGACTATAATTGGAGTTGCCAATATCTCCATATGTATGGGGTCAACAATGGGTCTTCTTCCTGTTTTTGGTATAACCTTAAATAATGTTACAACAATAGTCCCCCCAATAATAATGGCTCTGGCACTATGTGATACAGTTCATATTTTTTCTTCCCTTGACAAAAATCTTCTTGATAAATTCGGGTCAAAAGAAAAAGCCCTTGCTTTTATTTTAAATAAACTTTTTATGCCGTGCTTTTTGACAAGCCTTACAACAGGTATAGGCTTTGCCTCCTTATATATAAGTGATATTCAGCCTATAAGGGAATTTTCTCTTATAGCCTCTATTGGAATGTTTTTTGAGTTTTTTTATTCTTTTATTTTTTTGCCCCCTTTAATTTTGTTTTTCCCTGAAAATAAAATTTTTTCTTATTCAAGGGAAGACAGGTTTGTAAAAAATTTTTTAGAAAGAATTTTTCTTTTTGTTTCAAATAATTTTAAATTAATCCTTTTGACAGGTATTTTTCTTTCATCAATTTCTATTTTTTTTACTTCAAAAATTCAGGTTGAAACAAACCTTTTAAAGTTTTTTAAAAAAAACAGCTCTATCAGGATTGCAAACAGATTTATGGAAACCAATCTGGCAGGTGTTGCAACTCTTGATGTATCTGTAATCTCAGATGAAGATAATGCTTTTCAAAAGCCTGAAAATTTAAAATATCTTGAAAAGATTCAAAACTTTTCACAGTCTGTTCAAGGAGTTGATAAGGTTGTTTCTTTTGTTGATTTTATTAAGGAGATGAACCAGTCTTTTAACAATGAGGATAAAAATTTTTATAAAATACCGGATTCCAGGCAAATAATAGCTCAATATCTTTTAATTTATGATTCAGATGATATTTATGATTTTATAAATGATTATTATTCCGAGGCAAGGATTTCACTGAGGCTTTCTGAACATTCCACTGCAAAGCAGAAAAAGATAATCACAAAAATAGATAATTATATAAAAAGTCTTGATAATAATTTGTTGAAAACCCGTATTACAGGAAGGGTTTTGCAGGATGTCAATGTAATAGATTCTCTTGTTAAAGGGCAATTATACAGCTTGTCTTTGGCAGGCCTTATAATTTTCGGGATAATGTTTATTATTTTTAAGTCTTTCAGATTTGGAATTCTCAGTCTTGTTCCAAATATCTTTCCTGTTATTTTAAATTTTGGAATAATGGGTTTATTCGGTATCCCCCTTAATACTGCAACAGCATTAATTTCTGCAGTTGCCATAGGAATTGCTGTGGATGATACCATTCATTTTATAATGGATTTTAAAAATAATCTTAAAAGCGGCATGGATGTCAAGGATTGTCTCAATAAAACTATTTTGTCAAAAGGAAAGGCTGTCTGCCTTTCTTCCTTTATTTTATGTATAGGATTTGGGGTTATGGTTTTCAGCAATTTTGTTCCAACCATTCATTTTGGCTTTTTAAGTTCATTTATAATGATTTCTGCTGTTATAGGAGATTTATTTATACTTTCAGCAGCAATATTGTTTTTTGATAAAAAAATTAAAGTTTCAAATTAGAGGAGAGCTTATGCCTGAGAAAGATTATGAAGATCCTGACAATTTCTATAGAGATGCTTTTTCAAGAAATACAGGATTATTGTCAAAAGATGAGCAGTTGATGCTCAGAAATGCAAAAGTTGCAATTCCGGGAATGGGAGGTGTTGGCGGTCTTCATGTTATGACACTTGCAAGGACTGGTATAGGCAATTTTAATCTGGCTGATTATGATGAGTTTGAAATTGTCAACATAAACCGTCAATATGGTGCTAATATAAATACCTTTGGAAGAAAAAAAATTGATGTGATGGCAGAAAATGCTTTGTCTGTAAATCCTTTTGCAAAAGTTACAAGGTTTGAAAATGGCATAGATGAAACAAATATTGATGATTTTCTTGATGGT
>PDWJ01000407.1_pt1 | contig 64891 bp, 57 predicted proteins | sample 1430881 | NCBI WGS metagenome assembly PDWJ01 (sample SAMN01162460, study PRJNA174530) | Oral metagenome, whole genome shotgun sequencing project. | biome: Marine environment; feature: Marine mammal; material: Swab sample of the gingival sulcus; isolation source: swab sample of gingival sulcus... | reverse complement strand
GCTCGCACCGGACAGGAATTAGGTTGGCATTTTGATAATTCATCCTTCGCTATTACCCTGATGATTCAGGAAGCGGAACAAGGCGGGGTATTTGAATACATCAGTGATATGAGAAATTCAGCTCAGGGCGATATGAATTACGCAGGTGTGGAGCGGGTATTAAAAGGTGAAGTAGCCGCCAAACAACTCTCCATGCCAGCGGGCACACTGGTTATGTTCCGTGGGCGTGACGCCATCCACCGGGTAACACTGAATGAAGGTGAAACCACACGACTATTGGCCGTGCTGGCGTATAACTCCCAGCCGGGAATCGCACTGGAACCTGAAGCTATGAAAACCTTTTACGGACGGATTGCCTGAGCCAGTGATCGTAACCGTTCAGCTTCCTGCTACAAGCCGTGTAGCCGAGCGTTACATTTATTTAGGTAATCATAATGAGGTTAGACAAATGGCATTACATCCACATGTAAATGATTTTTACGACGAATGGTTAGAAAAAGCAAATAGTTATAATGGTCAGGAGTTATCTGATTATTTTAATAAAGCATTTTCATTGTTTACGTTATACAACAAATTATATGCAGAGGCTACTTTCGAATTGGCTAGGAAAGGCGAAGTTAATCTGAGTAACCACTTCCCAGATCGAAAAGGGGCAACAGAATATGCGCCTCAATTTATCGGGTATGAGGCACTTTATCAGATTATAACCACTGATAAAGAGTGCAGCGATTGTTTGCAAGACTTAATTGAGCGTATCAGCAATCATGAGTTCTATATCAAGCTGAGTATGCCTTGGGGAGACCGCCAGCCTGAAAAGGACAATGACTTAGTGAAAAGACTTAACTCTAAAGGTCACAAAAAAAAAGTCAAAGCAGTATTGGATTTAATTTACTCTGTGAGATGCAATATGTTTCATGGAAATAAGAGGTATGTTCAAGTTCAAGTGGACTTGCTTCGACCTCTTACCGTTATACTTCGATGTATCATCGTCGAGTTATATTCCAAGCTACAAACTACAAGATGAGTCATAAATGTAATCGAGCCGCCGGAAGTCTTTAACCCACAGCCCCCCCACAGCACACTGCATGCGGCTCTTCACAAGGTATTTCACTTAGAATGGTGAAGCACGATCCAACCATCAAGCAGTGAATAAAGCCCTTCGGATCTCAAATAATCCAGCAATAACGCTTGATTCATCCCCAGAGTTTTAGCAATACGCCACAGCTCTTTGCTGGTCATGCCATACGCCATACTGCCAAAACGAGGTTCTGATGGTGATTTTCCAACAGAGGACTTTCACTCCATTAGTTCATGCCTATGCTGAGCGTACACAACAGCCTTTGCCTGACTCGTCCCAGCGGCTGCTTTAATGCAATTGGGGAATTCGCTCCTACTTGACGGTGGCGGCTTGTAATTTATTGTTTTCTGACGCAAGTACGGACTGGCTAAACGCAAACAATCCGACGACCAGCATCCATTTTTGTGCTGATTTCATGTAATAATTACCCGTTAGACACATTAAAAAAACGCGCTCAGCTTAACATAAGATTATTATTTAATACTAATTAACTATAAAAACTGCCCCAATTTTGAGGACTACACATCATGAAAAATAAAATCATTTTCGCCGTTAGCAACTTACTGTTCCTGCTGACCATTAGCCTGACCGCCCACGCTGAAATTTACAAATGGACAGATGACAATGGCGTCACCCATTACACGGCCACACCACCTAGCGATCCCACCAAAGGTAAAAACATTCAAGATGACATTAATTTGTCTGCGGGCAAGTCCAGCGCTAGTAACACCACCACAACGACAAGTAGCGAAACGCAAAATACGGAAAATACACCACCACAGTCTGCTTCCCAATCGACAAGTGCAGAAGATAAGAACAAAGGCAAAATGCGGACTCGCAAAGAATTTTGCGATGACCAATCCAGCACCTTATCTACTCTAAAAGCCAATGAATTAGTGCGCTGGACACCTGCTGATGGTGGTAACTCCCATGTACTGACCGCGAAGGAACGAAATCAAAAAATAGCTGAGCTAGAGAAAAGCATAGCTGAAGTATGCTCCCCTGAATCATTTGCTCCGAATGCACAATGAAAGAATGAGTTACATCAATATTATAGGTAGCTACATTGATACATTGAGGAAAATAGTTTTCTAGCCAAACCAGCGCCCCAAACCAATGACAAGACATGTTGCATGGTTTTAAGGCATTTTGCACAGTCTGCCGCTTTGTTTATGACTTAGCGGCCACTAATCAATACCACACCTAACAAACGGGGATCATTTATCGCCTTGTCTTCGCGCGCGATCCAGGAGACCTTGCGATCACGACTACCGCCATCGTCATCATCATTCACTTGAATATCAATACCTAAACGATGCTTTACATCCACACTGACCCCTAACATGCGCCAAGGAATCAGCGCATTCAGCGTATAACCATCTTCATTACGCACAAAATCAAACTTTAAATCAGGAGAGATAAATTGCGGTGACTTTGGATCCAATATGACCTGCTCACGCCCCCAAGCAAAAAGCATTCTAAAATCATTAATACCATCATAAGCTGGTAAACGACTATTATCAGCATCAATATAAACTTCAACAGAATCATCATCTTCAGGGCGTTCTGAATCATGCACAATGTTAGCATCATAAACACGCACCGTTAAATACAAGAACTGTTTATCCCATTTAGCCTGCCACTTGCCAAACAGATTGCGCTTCTCCCATGTATCGCCGAGCAACAGGTTGTCGAGCGTTTGTGGATTTTCCAAAAAGAAATAACGTTCAGGGTCACGAGCAGGTCTGAATACAATAACAGGCTCTTCGGGCGCGCGTTCCCTACGGGCGGATGGCGTAATTGCAACAGGCTGTGCCTCTGGCAAAGTGGCCGGTACTTGAACTGGTTGGGATTGCCAATAAGGATTTTGCGCAATGAAATTGAGAATAGAACGGTATTTATGCGCTGTTTCCAAAGGCTGACGAATATGTTCTTTAATACCCCAGCAACCAAACCACTGACAGGTACGTGGCGAAGAAAAAATCATTAATAAGCCACCACCCGCATCACGCCAGCCCTCCAGAAACTGCGTATACAATTCCCCCATACGCGGGTCACGATTGGCCGCAAAAAATAAAGGATTGGGATGTTGATCTGCTTCGCGTGTCACCCAATCCACCAATCCCTGACCACCTTCATAAGCAATCAAGTCCACACCGTACTGATGCGCAACAGCAACTTGTTCCTTAACATGATGTAAAACCTGTGGCAAAGAACGAAAAGAGTCCTCTTCAGCCGTCAGGCGTAAAATATCATCCACCGTTTCTGATTCACGAAACCCTTTGGTATTACCACCAAAATAAGGAGCTATAGCCAAAGCATCAGCGTATTGATAACCACCATACAAGCCCAGTAATTTACGGGAAATATCCGCTCGGGTATCCCAACCCCCAATCACGCGAGTCAAGCGTTCCCGTCCGCCAAAGACTTCTTCCCAAATAGCGAATACCTCGCTGGCACGCTGGATATAGTACTGATAGCCCGCTTCAACCGAATTAATGCTATAACCCGCTTCTATACCTTTTTTCTGGGTGTATTCTGAATGCGAAAAGGCGGTATTCCACACTTCATTGGTATATTCGACATAGACACGCAGATGTGGCGATAAGTGATCACGTACATAAGTCGCATAACGACGCACATAATCATCATCCGCAGCATGTGGCAAATTAAACCAAGCATCTACCTGCATACGATTCGCCAACATCACCATAATTTCCAAGGGTGCACCGCGCTGCCCGTAAGTTCCTCCCCAAGTTGCTTCTTGTAATTGAGGACGTTCACGCCAATGGCTTTCGGGATTACGAGTAATCCCCGACATTGGCATAAAACGGATAGCGCTAAAATCTTTAAGAAAATTGAGATACTCTGGATTAAAAACAATGCTCTGGTAATAACGTTCAAAGGCCAAGTATGGCACGCCACTGGAGCACTCACTAGCTTGAGCTACCCACTGATAAGGATTATTCTGACAAATACCACCGGGCATTAATATACGAATATTACGGATGGGATCAGTTTCATCCATACTCGTAATCAGTAAGCTCGCATTTAATTCACCACTCGCATCAGGATGTAACCGAATCCGCTCACGGCCACGCTGGCGTTGCATACGTTCCACACCATGCCCATACTCCAATGTTCCTTTACCGTCATAAAGCACAGTAAAATCGCCGACCGGCACAGCATCCGGTGGCATTTTACCCAGAAACTTCGTTCCAGCCACATCGCCATTCAAGCGTAAAGGCCAACCAAACTCGTTGTACTCTACTTTTTCAGTATTCGGCAATTCCAATACATTATTTTGAAAAGGATCAGCCTGACGGAACAAATCCACAAATGGAAAGCTGGCATCTTCATGATGTAGCTCGTTTACATTAATCCCTATAGGTGGACGTGGCTTTACTGCTGCTATTAGTGGAATATCGGCAGTCAAGGGGGTGTTATCCACAAACTGCAATTGTTCCCAAGCCTGCTGATTCCAATGCTGATAGTCATAATGCAGTTCAAGCGCTGGCGGCTTAGGCTTGGACAATACTGGCTTATTGATAAGATGGGGGTAAAATAGATAAACAATCAACCATGCTATCGTTACAACAACAGCCAGTGATAGCGCAACCACCAGCAAGATCCCTGTTCTTTTCATCAGCTTTCGACTTTTTATAAGAAATTAAGCTAGCAAGGATAGTAGAGACCGCGTTTTTTGCAAACCCCATAAAAAGCTCCCGGAGAAGAATGGGCTATTGATTATCCCCGGGAGATTCAATGCTCGCTGGCCTGTTTCCTCAGTCAAACAGGCGGTTTCCCTCGCGAGCTGAGGTATCATAGTACAAGATGATGCACAATTGTAACAGATTGATACAATTTGTCCATTTTTTAGTCAACTTTTAGCTGAATCTGCCCGCGTCCTATCTCACCTAGTAACTGCTCAAAAACAGGTAACTGCTTGAGTGGGCAGGCGCACATCAAATACAAATGATCCTCATACTTAGCTTCTAATACTTCGCCAGCACACGCAGCCAAATGACGACGAACTGCATCTTCTAAGGGATAAGGCAACTGCAAACGCAATCGTAGCTGGGGCGTTTTCTCCTCGCTGGTCATTAATTTCATCGCCTCGCTGACTGAACTAGAATAAGCGCGCACCAACCCCCCCGTACCTAGCTTGATACCTCCGAAGTAACGTACGACCACTGCCACAATTTCACCTATCTCACTGTGCAATAACACATTTAGCATAGGCTTACCGGCTGTACCCGCTGGCTCACCATCATCACTACAACCAAGATCGGTTGTATTACCTATTTCACCTGCAACAAATGCCCAACACACATGCCTAGCATCTGCATAACGCTCGCGTATGGCTTGAATATAAGACTGCGCTGCTTTGACATCGGAAGCAGGCGCAAGAAAACAGATAAAACGACTCTTCTTGATAGTTTGCTCATACTGCACCACAGCAGCCGCTACCTTAAATCCTTGCTTGATGGGTTGGTTAGGCATAATTATGACACTTTAAGCGTTTAAAAAAGGAGATAGCATACAACAAGCAAGGGGCTAACCGCTTGTCAGAAAAGTACAACGTTACACAGGGTGATACTTTAGCCTAGCGCGATTATTTATTAACCTTCTGTTAAGACACGAGCGCGCGATCTTCAGTGGGAAATGCACTCCTGCAAAACCAAAGACAGCACAGCAAAAAAGCAAGCTATGAGAGCATATTGGCGATATAGGTACGGATATTAATAGCAACTGTTGGAGGAAACAATGTTATTTGAAGGCTTGAGGTCTTTAACAAGCCCATTCATCTGCATGATTCTGCTGAATATATTGGCTAGCCAGACTGTAGACGCAAATCAGAATACCGGACTTGATCCGATCCTGCTAAAAAAAGGACACTCTAGTCAGTATGAATCCCCGCTAATGCACATGAGTGATTTTGTTATGCGAGCAAACTACTATGAAGATTTATTATTCAACAAGGACTTTATTAAACTGCAAGACATTATCGCACGCTGGTGGGAACACCAAACAGGTGATAAACAGCGTAAACGCATCAGGCGTGGCCAACGACTGAAAGCAGTCGAACCATTAACTTAATCACAGCCCATGCTGTAACAAACTAGCCCATTCACCGGATTCATCGTGCTGAATTTGAATACGCGACATGGCTGCATGCTCAATATGTAAGGAAAAAAAGTGACGACTTGTCATGCCCAAGACCTTGGCAATCAGAGTACGTATCACACCCGGGTGTGTTACCAGTAAAATCGTTTTGCCACGCTGTTCTTTAAGTAAACTTTGCCAGCCTTGTGTCACACGCTCCTGAAAGGCTGTAAATTGCTCACCATCCGGCGGTGTCAGATTGGCAGGATTTGTCCACCAACGCCCTAAGATAGTGGAATTCTCCAACATAATACTGCTGGGCAATTGTCCTTCCCATTGCCCGAAGCCCATTTCACAAAAAGCTTCGCTGGACTGAACAGACAACTTGTGTTTATTGGCTAACCACTGAGCAAAAACATAACAACAAGCATGCGGTGAACTCACCACCACATTCCAGTCATTACGACGTCTGACCGCTTTTTTCAGGGCTTTCAAACCTTCTGCCGTCAAAGGACTATCTAGCGAACCACAGAAAACTTCACCTGCTTCTACCTGTGTGCTAGGCAAAAGGTCAATATAAGTAATGGCAACACTCACTAGGCGTAACGTACCTGAACAATTTCATACTCACGAATACCGCCTGGTGCTTGCACCGTGGCAATATCACTCTCTTCTTTACCAATCAAGGCTCGCGCAATCGGGGAAGACACTGCAATCATGCCTTGCTTAATATCCGCCTCAATATCACCCACAATCTGATAAGTGATGGTTTCACCACTCTCCAACTCTTCCAGACTGACAGTAGCGCCAAAAACGACCTTACCCGCATTGGCAGCTCCCACCGTTTCCACATCGATGATCTGTGCAGTAGACAAAACACCTTCCAGTTCTTGTATACGCCCTTCGCAAAAACTTTGCTGTTCACGTGCAGCATGGTATTCGGCATTTTCTTTTAAATCACCGTGCTCGCGCGCTTCAACGATAGCCTGAACAATACGAGGACGCTCTTCCGTTTTCAAACGGTTTAATTCAAGCTTGAGGCGCTCAGCACCTTTAGCTGTTAGCGGTGGTCGATTCATTTAACAATCTCCTTCATTATAGTTTTACATTATTCCCTGATGTAAATCCTGCAAGCGATAAACCCGCTCATCCTCAGTGTAAGCCATTGCCAAACACAAGGCACGCGCCCCTTCTAGCGTCGTGGTATAACTGATTTTATGCTGCAAAGCCTCACGGCGGATTTCAAACGAATCACGAATCGACTGTTCGCCTTCCGTGGTATTAATAATCAAATCAATTTCATCGTTCTTGATCATATCCACAATATTAGGTCGACCTTCGCGCATTTTATTGACCACTTCACACACAATACCAGCAGCTTGCAATTCGCGCGCTGTACCGCGTGTAGCTACGATACGAAAGCCCTGTTTCACCAGCATGTTCCCCAAGGCGGGAACATGACGCCGATCGGCTTCACGCACACTCATAAATACAATGCCTGAAGTCGGAAAGACTTCGCCCGCCGCCAGTTGCGACTTGCCAAACGCTTCTGCAAAGGTTTTACCCACCCCCATCACCTCTCCGGTGGATTTCATCTCAGGACTAAGAATAGGATCAACCCCTTGAAATTTAATAAATGGGAAAACAGCTTCCTTAACCGCAAAGTAATCAGGAATCAACTCATTCGTCGCATTTTGCGCCGCCAAACTTTGTCCGGCCATACAGCGTGCTGCCACTTTTGCCAATGGCCGCCCAATGGCTTTGGATACGTAGGGAACTGTGCGTGAAGCACGCGGATTCACCTCTAGGACATAAACCTCTTTATCCTTAATGGCAAATTGCGTATTCATTAAGCCGACTACATTTAATGCTTTTGCCATACGAGCCGCTTGATCACGCAATTCATTTTGAATGGACTCATCCAAGGAATACGGTGGCAAGGAACAAGCTGAATCACCCGAGTGGATACCTGCCTGCTCAATATGCTGCATAATACCACCAATCAAAACATTTTCACCATCACAGATAGCATCCACATCCACTTCGATGGCATCATCCAGAAAGTGATCCAATAAAACCGGTGCGGCATTAGATACAGCAACGGCTGTATTCATATAACGGCGCAACTCATTCTCGTTGTAAACAATTTCCATAGCGCGACCACCCAGCACGTAAGACGGACGCACCACCAAAGGGTAAGCGATCTCATCAGCAAGACGTAAAGCTTCATCCAAACTGCGAGCAGTGCGATTAGGCGGCTGTTTCAGTCCCAAGCTGCTAATGAGTTGCTGAAAACGTTCTCGATCTTCTGCCAAATCAATCGAATCGGGCGAAGTACCAATAATCGGTGCACCACAAGCCTCCAGATCACGTGCCAACTTTAGTGGGGTTTGTCCACCGTATTGCACAATAACACCCTCTGGCTGTTCTAAATCAACAATTTCCAGCACATCTTCCAAAGTCAATGGCTCGAAATAAAGGCGATCAGAAGTATCATAGTCCGTTGAAACGGTTTCTGGATTACAGTTGACCATAATGGTTTCATAACCATCCTCGCGCAAAGCCAGTGCTGCATGTACACAGCAATAGTCAAACTCAATTCCCTGACCAATACGATTAGGACCGCCGCCCAACACCATAATTTTTTTACGTTCAGTGGGATTAGACTCACACTCTTCTTCATACGTAGAGTACATATAAGCGGTATTGGTAGCAAACTCAGCAGCACAAGTATCCACACGCTTATAAACTGGACGCACCCCCAAACTGCGACGCGTTTGCCGAACATTACGCTCGGTCGTATTCAACAGCTTACTTAAACGGCGGTCAGAAAAACCCTTACGCTTCAACTGCCGCAGATCATCCGCACTCAGCTCATGTAATAAACGCCCTTTGAGTGTATTTTCAATCGCCACCAACTCGGCAATTTGCGCCAGAAACCAAAGATCAATCTTGCTCAAATGATGCACCTCAGTCACATCCATACCCTGCCGAAAAGCATCGGCCACATGCAGAATACGCTCAGCGCGCGGCTCGGTTAACTCACGGCGTAGCACCCCCTTTATGGTAGTTGCCTCTACCTTGCCAGAATGAACGCGCTCATCAAGACCATCAATACCCGTCTCCAAACCACGCAATGCCTTTTGCAAAGACTCCTGAAAGGTTCGCCCAATTGCCATGACCTCACCGACTGACTTCATCTGTGTGGTCAGGCGCGAATCGGCCTGTGGAAACTTTTCAAAAGTAAAACGTGGAATTTTGGTAACAACATAATCAATAGCAGGCTCAAAGGATGCGGGTGTTGCACCACCTGTAATATCGTTTCTTAATTCATCCAAGGTATAGCCGACTGCGAGCTTAGCGGCTACTTTGGCAATGGGGAAGCCGGTTGCCTTGGAAGCTAGTGCAGAAGAACGTGATACACGCGGATTCATTTCAATAACAATGATTCGGCCATTGTCTGGATTAATGGCAAACTGCACATTGGATCCGCCGGTATCCACACCAATTTTGCGTAATACCGCCAAAGAAGCATTACGTAATAACTGATATTCCTTATCCGTTAAGGTTTGTGCAGGCGCTACAGTAATAGAGTCCCCTGTATGCACACCCATAGGATCGAAGTTCTCAATCGAGCAGATAATAACGCAATTATCCTGACGATCCCGCACGACTTCCATCTCGTACTCTTTCCAGCCTAACAGGGATTCTTCCAGCAAAACCTCATTGCTGGGTGACATATCCAGACCATGAGCCACAATCTGTTCAAACTCTTCCTTATTGTAGGCGATGCCCCCACCCGTGCCCCCCAAGGTAAAAGAGGGGCGAATAATGACCGGAAAACCAATATGAGCCTGCGCAGTATGTGCTTCTTCCATGCTATGTGCTACAAATGAACGGGCAGACTCCAAACCAATATCATCCATAGCTACCCGAAAATCTTCGCGGTCTTCAGCCATTTGAATGGCGGCTTCATGCGCACCAATCATTTCCACACCATATTTTTTCAGCACGCCATTACGCGACAAATCCAGCGCACAATTTAAAGCTGTCTGACCGCCCATCGTTGGTAGCAAAGCATCAGGCCGTTTCTTAGCAATAATCTTTTCCACCGTCTCCCAGCGAATCGGCTCAATATAAACCGCATCGGCTGTTTCCGGGTCTGTCATAATGGTAGCTGGATTAGAATTCACCAGAATGATGCGATAGCCTTCCTCACGCAGTGCTTTGCAGGCCTGCGCACCGGAATAGTCAAATTCACAAGCCTGACCGATCACAATCGGGCCTGCACCAATAATCAGAATACTTTTAATATCTGTCCGTTTAGGCATAGGTAATTTCTTAACTCTCGTGATCAGGCTGAGCGAGCAGAGCGCATTAATTCAATGAAATGATCGAACACGGGTGCAACATCATGTGGTCCCGGGCTAGCTTCCGGGTGTCCTTGAAAACTGAAAGCCGGGCAGTCGTTTAATTCAATACCTTGCAAAGTACCATCAAATAAAGAACGATGACTGCTGCGCACATTAGCTGGCAAAGTGCTTTCATCCACCGCAAAACCATGATTTTGACTACTAATCATCACTCGCCCACTGGCTATATCTTGCACAGGATGATTGGCGCCATGATGACCAAACTTCATTTTAAGTGTACGCGCACCCGTCGCTAGCCCTAGCAATTGATGCCCCAAGCAAATACCCAATAAAGGTATTTTTTTCTCTATAAACACCTGGATAGCCTCAATAGCATAGGTGCACGGTTCTGGATCACCTGGCCCATTTGACAGAAAAATACCATCGGGGTTCATTGCCAACACATCCGCAACAGGAGTTTGCGCAGGAACAACCGTCACATGGCAAGCACGATCGACCAACATACGCAAAATATTAGTCTTTACGCCATAATCATAAGCAACTACCTTAAACTCAGCTTGTTTTGCTGTAGCAGCCTGCGGCACACCAGCTAACAAATGCCAAGTACCCTCTGTCCAAACATAAGGCTCAGTAACACTGACCTTTTTGGCTAAATCCATCCCTTTAAGACCAGGAAAATCCAGCGCTGCCGCTTTGGCATCTGCTTCACTCAAGGAGTCACCGGCCATAATGCAAGCACGTTGAGCACCTTTTTCGCGCAAAATACGGGTCAAACGACGGGTATCAATATCTGCAATAGCAACCATACGATGTTGCTGCAAATAATCGCCCAATGACTGCTTGCCACGCCAACTACTGTATAAAGGCGGCACATCACGCACCACCAAACCTGCTGCATGAATGCGCCCAGATTCAGTGTCTTCTGAATTAACCCCTGTATTACCAATATGGGGATAGGTTAAGGTAACAATTTGTTGAGCATACGAAGGGTCGGTCAGTATTTCCTGATAACCAGTTAACGCCGTATTAAATACGACTTCACCCACTGTTTTTCCATCAACACCAATGGAATGCCCCCTGAATACGCTTCCGTCTTCCAGTACCAGCAATGCCCGCTTGTTCAAAGGAACCTCCAGTTCTACATACAATAACGGGATGAGCACACACCCATCCCGCGAAATTCGTAGGCCGGTATTTTACCCGCAGCTTAACAAGGTGTCTATCCAAAGTCTTCTCTCAGACTTCTCTCATAAAAAATGACCGTTCATGAAGCTGCCAAGCAATTAAGATCGGCTTATTCAAACTGCTTTAGCAAGTTCAAACCGTGTTGATCGACTCGCAAAAAACTACTGGTTTGATACCAGTCGCCTAAAACAACACGCTGTACTGTTTTACCATCTAAATCAAATTGATGTACGGCTGGGCGGTGGGTATGTCCATGAATGAGACAGGTCACCGCATACTCGCGCATGACAGCCTCTACTGCTGCCTGGTTTACATCCAAAATTGTTTCAGCTTTGGAGCGAGTACGTGCTTGGCTTTCCATACGCAGCATTTGGGCACGTTCTAGCCGCTCAGGGATACTCAGATTCATTAGCTGTGCCTGCCAGTCTGGACTGCGAAATAGTGCACGCGCTTGTTGATACTCCACATCGTTCGTACACAAACTATCACCGTGCATCAACAAAGTAGGCGTGCCATATAAATCAATAACTTGCTGCTCGGGTAATAATTCACAGCCACTCAAGCTCGCAAATTGCTCACCAATCAAAAAATCTCGATTGCCATGTATAAAATAAACCGCTACACCTGATTGCTTTAATTGTGCCAAAGCAGTTACAATCGGCCTGATTGACTGCCCTTGTGGTGTATCCAGCACATCATCGCCAATCCAATACTCAAAAAAATCCCCCAAGATATAAAGTGCATCAGCCCTAGCTTGGCTAACCTGGAGATAGCTGAAAAACTCAAATAAGTAATGAATACTTTCAGGGCGAGAGCTATCCAGATGCAAATCAGCAATAAACCAGCTTGCCATGAGCCATGATCTCTTAAGCAGCTAAATAAGAGGGCGTCTGCATATCATTCAAACGACTCACCGCTCGCGCAAACTCAAAACGTAGTTTTTCACCTTGGTAAATCTCATCTAACTGATAATGTGTAGAAATAATCAATCGCACGCGGCGATCGTATAATTCATCAATAAAGTTCAGAAAACGACGCGCAGCATTCTCGTTTTCCTGATTCAAGATAGGAATATCCGACAAGATAATCGCCGGAAAACGGTCAGCTAGTGCAATATAGTCGCTAGTCGCCCTCGGACCCTCGCAAACCGTTTTGAAGTCCAGCCAAATAATATTATCCGCCATTTTTCGCACCGACCACTTGCGATGATTTAGCGTAATCGCAACATTGTCTTGCACTGAGCCACTAGCCAAATGAGCAAAATGTTCCTCTAGCTCGGGATCAGATTGGGTAATATTTTCAAACTCACTTGGATCCAGTGCCTCAACCTTAAGCATGCGATAGTCAACACCATTATCCAGCTCAATCACCTGCATATTATGCTTAATCAAGTCAATCGCAGGTAAAAAGCGGGCGCGTTGCAAACCATCTTTATACAAATCATCAGGTATGCGATTAGAGGTCGTGACGATGGTCACATCATTTTGTACCAAACCTTCCAAAAGCCCAGCTAGAATCATCGCATCACCAATATCCAACACATGAAACTCGTCGATACAAAGCAACTCAATATCCCCTGCCAAGCGTGAAGCCACTTCTTGTAAAGGATTTTTGTATTCATAACCTAGCTTGCGCAGTTCCGCATGCACCATCAACATAAAATGGTGATAGTGATAACGCGTTTTACCAACCATCGGCACAGCCTGAAAAAACCGATCCATCAGCCAAGTTTTACCGCGCCCAACATCTCCCCAAATATAAGCCCCTTTAACACTGACTTCAGCGCGTGGCTCAGGCTTGGAAAAGAAACGAAAACTACGTTTAGGTTGCGGCTTAGGGTGGGTCAATTCACCAATAATGCCTTGTAAGACATCAATAGCATGCGCTTGGGCAGAGTCATGCTGAATATTTCCAGCAGTTATTTCCTGCTTATACAGCTTAAGAAGGCTCATGTCTGATTGTTTGGTGGTAATGGTGAACTAAAGACATATTGTCGACAATCTTTAGTGGCTATGCAAGCCAAGCAAGTGTTCGTTATCTATTAAAAAAATATCACGGCGCTACCGGAAGGTTGCCGTGATGAAAATATTGATGATCGAAAAATGACCCCGCACCACTTACACCACCTTGGCAGCAGACAGAGCATTAGCTTATCCTGGCTGCCAAACTTTTTCCTTCCAAAAAGTCTTACGACAGTTCAAGCAGTAACAACGACTATCATTACGGTGCATTAGCCGCTGAAAAAAAGTCCGACGCACTTTCACCCACTCCGTACTGCTGCAGTGGGGACAATGATGAGTATACCAGTTACTGCCTAGTACTAGTTTTTGTTCCATAGCCTTGGCTCTTCTAACTGCTAGGGTAAGAAAAATTATCTATTTGTTGACACACACTGAGACCCACTAGTCTAACAAAACTAGTCAATATTTTTCATAAAAATTACTTCTGCTGTATCAATTTACTCATTAATAAAGCTAATTTACTTCACCTATTTATAAATTGTATTAAAAAATAAGTTTATGTTATTATTACTCTCTAATGAATAAAAATTAAAAGACAGCCATGTGTAGAGCAAAATTTTCTCCCAGTGCACATGTCAGCAGCCAACAGAATTCAGGTTTTTCCATGCTGGAACTTATGATCACCCTGACTGTAGCAAGTATATTGCTGAGCATGGCGGCACCTAATATGATTGAGTTTATCCGCAGTCAATCAATGACCACCCAAGCTAATGAAATGGTGGCAACCTTGAGCCATGTGCGCTCGGAAGCGATTCGTCGCAATACCGCCATCACCTTTTGTCGTATTGCTAGTAAAGAAGCCTCGACCTGTGCTTCAGGCGATGTACCTTGGCAGTATTGGATGGCAATCACCCACGGTCATACACAAAGAACGGTTATCTCGCGGGGAGAGGTCAGCAGTATGGGTGGTATGAAACAAACCGCCAATTTTAACAGCGTCATATTTGGCGCGGATGGCATCACCCGAGTTAATGGGCGTGTGGTCAATAATCACTTTATACAAATTCGTGCGGGCGATAAGAGTCGTTGTCTTAGTTTAGGTCCAGGAAGCCGTTACTCTGTTAGTACAGTGGAAGGAAATTGCCAATGATGACCTTATCCCGCTGGTCTAAGTCTAAGCAAAAGGGTATTACCCTCATTGAAATACTGGTAACGGTATTGGTGTTATCGATAGGGGCTTTATCCATGTCATCCCTGCAAATGCGCTCGGTCAAAACCAACCAAGACGCCCTATCCTATAGCTTGGCAGTAATTCAGTTACATAGTATTAGTGATGCGCTACACGTCGCCCGCGAAGATGCCTTAGAAGGTCACTTCAATATTGCCTTAGGTAAAGAGGCTGTTAATGATAATAGTTTTATCGGCATGTCTTTATTTAATTGGCGTCATAGTATTCGCACGCTGTTAGGCGATCATGCCGATAGCTCCATCCATTGCAACGATACAGTTTGTGAGCTTATTGTCACATGGGTAGAAGCCAAGGAGCAAAATAACGAGGGGCAGATCTCAGCCAATAGCGTCAGTGGATCATCAACAAGTGACAGTGACATTAGCGTCCCTAAAATGGTCAGGATAGAAGTACAGCCATGACTAAACAAGCAGGTCTTACCTTAATTGAATTACTACTGGCAATGACACTTGGCTTGGTACTCATGGCAGGTGCTATTAGTTTGTTTCAAGCCAATCAGCAGACCTTCCGTAGCAATCAAGGCTTAATCCAAATACAGGAAGGAACTCGCTCAAGCTTTGAATTGCTATCGCGTGATTTACGCCAAGCAGGCTATATCAGCTGTGGCAAAAGCGCGAACATTGCCAATGTGCTCACACCATCAGCACGTACAGGTCTCATGGAATGGGTAGAGTTGCGTGGCTACGATGGTGATAAGGCAGCACCAGAGCTTCCTTTTGGCACAGGGGTTGGTGAACGGGTAGACGGGACGAGTGCTATTTTTATTCAAGGTATGGAGCTCAATACGCAACGGATAGCGACGCATAACCCTAATTCAGCCGAGTTTACCTTAGCAGCCAACTCAAGCAATTTCCATGTGGGAGATATAGTGATGGCTTGCCGCCCTAATTTGGTAAGTATTTTCCAAGTCACCAGTGTAGACGGGCTTGAGCTCGGCTACCGACCCGGAACACACCATGCAGGCCCTGGCAATTGCAGCCGTGCTTTAGGGAGTCCTGTGAACTGCGACCACCCTAGCCCGACGACCAATATAGTGTATAAGACAAATGGCATTATAGCGCGCTTTTTCAGTGCCATTTGGTATATCGGTAATAATGGACGGCCTACAGACGGGGATAAATCACTCTTTCGTCTTCGTCTGGAAACAGATGGTGAAGCAGTACGTGAAGAAATGGTCGTAGGCGTCAGTAATATGCAACTGCTATACCATCAAAAAGACACTGATCGTTGGGATAGCGCCAATACGATTGATACTGCTCATGCGTGGTCTGATGTTGATGCAGTGAATACCAGCTTGACCCTAGTTTCTGCTGCAACAGGTATTTCATTGGATAGCAGCAATCAAGGCCGCTTGGAACGTACCTTAAGCCACATTATCGCCCTGAGGAATAGACTAGAGTGAAACATAATACATTCCGCCAGAAAGGCATTACCCTGTTGTTTGCGCTCATCATTTTATTAGTGCTGTCTTTATTAGCCTTAGCTAGTATTAGAGGCGTCACCTTACAAGAGCGCATGGCCTCAAATTTATATGACCGAGATCTTGCTTTTCAGTCCGCAGCCGCCGCACTGAAAGCCGCTGAAACACAACTAGCGGTCAATCCCACCCCGATGGGAATGATAGATTGTACGCTCGCTGGAGTAGACTGTCCGGTTATCCCTGAATCAACATTTACTCAGGAAAATAAAGGTTGGCTTAATGTTAATGATAATTACAATATCAATACCGAAACTCGACCTGGTACTCCCCAATATCAAATGCAGATGACTGATGCCTCTCAAACTATTAGTCTGTATGGCCAAGAGCGTAATGCTAAAAATCTTCAGTATGGTACTCATTCAGGCATGTTGGATAGTTACTTTTACCGTATTACAGTGCGTAGCAGCAATCCAACTGATGCTGAGGGACGAGCATTAGTCGTCTTACAAAGCACACTCAAACGCGAAAATAACTAATCAATAACGAATCATGAAAAGTAAATATCATCATAAGCTATTTAAGCTATTCATAATGGCTGGCCTATTGCTGGTACAAATCTCTATTAGTCAAGCTGATGACATACCTATTTCGCAAACTCCACTCATTGCAGCGGGAGGAGCACCTGATAATCTAGTCCTTCTACCTTCGGTAGAATTTCCCACAGTGAATAGCGTATCCAATATCGACGCAGAGTATAATATCAACGCTGTTTATGGCGGCTATTTCGACTCAGATAAATGTTATCAATATCATTATGAGCGGAATGAAAAGCGACGACACTTTTATCCTGTCAACTGGGCAAATAATCATGCTTGCGATGGCTATAAGATGGAGTGGAGCGGTAATTTTCTAAATTGGGCTGCTACACAAACCATCGACCCCTTCCGTTCGGCCATGACCGGGGGCTACCGAGTAGTTGATACCCCAACAGAAACCTGGCTTGAAAAAGCGCGACAAGATGGCCAAGGAGGTGATGGCTATTTTCCAAATAGACGACTTGAAGGACATGACAATCTCACAAAATCGATTCCTAGGTTTCAGGTCAGAAAAAAACTTACTAATGTAGATGCTGATGTCAACCACATACGAATGCGTATTTATGGTTTGGGTAATCGTATGTATATCAATTTCAATGGCGATAATGTCAAATTTGGTACACCCACAGCATTTAATCCTAATAGTGACTTATTTTATGCTGATACAATTTATGAGTTATCTATACGTGTAAAAGTTTGCGTTAATGGACTACTAGAAGCCAATTGCAAGCAATATGACTCTGCTTATAAACCTGAAGGACTCATGCAAGAATATGCTAGTCGCCTCCGTTACAGTGTATTCGGTTACCTAAACGACACCCGCATAAAAAGGGATGGCGCTGTATTAAGAGCCAGACAAAAATCCATCGGCCCCAAATTAGCTAGTACCAGTGAAGATACTGCTTTACTGGATAACCCTGATAAAGAATGGGATCCAGATACAGGGGTACTTAAACGCAATCCTGATGCAAACGATGCCAACGAAACCAATCAAGAGTTTGATTTGTCCATTCAAGACAGCGGCGCCATTAACTACATCAATAAATTCGGTCAGTTGACTACAAATAAGCATAAAGGCATAGATCCTGTCAGCGAAATGTTTTACGCAGGCACACGTTACTTGCGTAATCTGCCTAATGTCCGCGCTTATTCAAACATGTCAGGCCAGATTCGAGCAAATAGGCAAAAATTTGCAGATGGTTTTCCTGTGATTACCGATTGGCAAGATCCTTATGTCGCTTATTGTCAAACCAGCGCCTTCTTAGGTATAGGTGACGTCTTTACCCACCGTGACAAGAACCTACCTGGAAATACTACTCATAGAGCTGACGAACCGGCCATGCCAGACAGTGTTGCGGCTGACTCTATTAATGTCATTGAATTATCAAACAAGGTTGGACAACTGGAAGGCTTAGGTGATATTGGCGATACCTTTACTGATCGCCATCGCAAAAACTCATCTTACATAGCAGGATTAGCTTGGTATGCCAACACTCATGATATTCGCCCCGACTTGAAAGAAAAACAAACCGTAGCAACCTTCTGGGTAGATGTTTTAGAAGATCAATCCCTACTGGGTATGGCCAAAAATCCCTATGCCCTAGCAGCAAAGTACGGTGGTTTTCGTGTCCCAGAAAATTTTAATCCGACAACCCGGAGTGAGGCCTTACCAGATGATTGGTGGCATACCAATCATGAAATCATCACGCCCTTCGGTGAGAAGGGTAAAGGACAAGCAAGCTTTAAACGCCCAGATAACTACTTTACTGCCGGTGAGGCCAATCAAATGGCTCACAGTTTAAAACAAGCATTTGCCCGTATTATTGCGCGGGTCAATGGCTCCGGGATAGGTTTGGCAGCAAATACTACCCGCCTTGAAGCCGGTGCAAGGGTTTACCAAGCTATTTTCTATAATAAAAGTTGGCATGGCGAGTTAAAAGCGCTGGAAGTTGACTATAAAACAGGCAAACTCTCCCCAAAGCCAGCCTGGTTAGCGTCTGAAAATATTCCTCATTGGAAAGAGCGCAAGATTATGCTAGGCGATAAAACTTTCAAATGGGATAACCTAGAAACTTGGCAAAAGCAATTGCTGGACTCTGAAGCATTAGTTAACTATTTGCGTGGTGATAATAGCAATGAACAGCGTTCAGGCGGCAAATTCCGCGATCGTTATATAACAGTATTAGGCGATATTGTACACTCGCAAGCAATTATGGCGAGTAAGCCTAACCCAGATCAATTCAGGAATTACAGCTTTTCGGGGGCATCTGCTTATCCTGCTTTCGCTAAAGCGCAGATCAATAGACCCTCCGTACTGTATGTCGGTACCAACGATGGCATGCTACACGGTTTCAATGCTCAGGATGGTAAGGAAGTTTATGCCTTTATTCCCAATGAGGCTATTCGTAATGGCTTGAAAAAAACCAGCCATCCTGCTTACCGCCATAAATACTTTGTGGATGGAGAGCTGACTATTGCTGATGCTTATCTGAATGGCCAGTGGAAAACGATTCTGGTTGGTACTATGGGTAGAGGTGGTAAAAGTATTTTTGCTCTTGATATTACTGCCCCAGATAATATTAAGTTTTTATGGGAGAAAACCGCAAACGATATTCCAGAAATGGGTTATATTTTAAGCAAGCCCATTATCACCCAAACGGATGATGGCAAATGGAAAGTTGCTTTTGGTAATGGTGTTAATAGCAAGACAGGCTATGCCCAACTTATTTTGATTGACTTAGCTAATCAAAACGTAGAGAAAATCAATACTAATATAGGTGGCAATAATGGTTTAAATGGTATAACAGCTTGGAGTAGTACCAATAATGCTATTACTGATGTTTTTTATGCAGGTGATTTCAAAGGAAACTTATGGGAAATAGCTCTTAATAAATCACCGCGTAAAATCTTTCAAGCTAAAGCACCCAATAGTCATCAGCCACAAACTATTATGGCGGCTCCACTCATAGGAATAAATCCTGACAACCAAGCGCTATGGGCTTTTTTTGGCACAGGGCAATACCTTTCCCAGATTGATCTTACAGATAAAAGTAAACAAACCTGGTACGGTGTCAAGATCCAAGAGAGACGCTCTGATCGTGACAACATGGTAGAACGCAAGCTAGAAATAAAAGGAGAAAAAGATTCTCTAGCAGTACGTGTTATAGAATCAGGTACAGAAAAAGACCTAGAAGGTAAAGATGGCTGGTATATGAACTTACCAGATCAGGGGGAACGCATGATTGTAGAAAATATTTTCCAACAAGATGTATTAATTGGTACCGTGCGTATTCCTGATACCGATGATATTTGCAAACCGACAGGGCGCGGATTTGTTATAGCTATAAAACCCTTTACTGGTGGACGCCTAGATCGAATTTTCTTTGACATGAATGACGATACGGAATTCGATGATAAAGATAATCTGGTTTATCAGGAAGAATCCTTGCCTATTTCTGGCTTTGGCTTTGAAAGTAGCCCTAACGCACCCATATTTACTGGTAATACTATGCAAGTTGTTGAAGACAATGGTAATACTCACTCTATTCTAACCCAGGGACTAGGTTCGACTATACAACGCACCTCCTGGCGGGAAATATTCAATCAATAGGCAAAAAATAATAATGAATACAAATAAACTCAACAATACCGGCTTTACCTTAATAGAAATTATGATCGTCGTAGCCATTATTGCTGTACTGGCAGCCATTGCCCTTCCTTCCTATATGGATTCTGTAACACGCTCCCATCGTCAAGCAGCTAAAAGCTGCTTGGCGGAGTATGCACATTTTATGGAACGCTATTACATGACGAATATGGCTTATAACAAGGACTTGTCAGGTAATACTTTTAGCCTCCCGACCCTCGGTTGTGCCACTGACAATGCCTTAAATACCCGCTATACCTTTAAGGTAGACCAATTAACACGTCAAACTTACCGCGTTAATGCAATCCCTCAAAATGCCCAAGCCAGTGCCGATCAAGGCTGCGGCACGCTTAGTCTAAATCATGAAGGATCAAAAACCGTATCAGGCTCGGATGGGACACAGAAATGTTGGTAATTTGTAGGCTCACTTTACAACAACCCACGCTCTGCAAAAGACGTGACTTCATCACCAATAATAAAATGATCCAATACCCTTACATCTACTAGCCCTAAAGCTTCTTGTAATTTATGGGTAATACGTTCATCCGCCTGACTTGGCTCGGCAACACCAGAAGGGTGATTGTGCGCAAAAATAACCGCAGCCGCATTATGTTTTAAAACGCGCCGCACCACTTCACGCGGATGAACACTGGCTCCATCAATCGTGCCACGAAACAACTCTTCATACGCAATCACGCGATGGCGATTATCCAAAAACACACATGCAAAAATTTCAGCACATTCATCGCGCAATTTGGATAATAAATAAATGCGTACTGCCTCTGGATCCGTCAAGGTATCATTACGCTGCATACGTTCTTGTAAATAGCGCCGTGACATTTCCAATACAGCCTGTAACTGTACAAATTTTGCCTGTCCCAAACCATTAGCACGACAAAATTGTTTTTCATCCGCATCAAATAAGGCACGCAATCCATTAAACCCGTCCAATAATTCCCGCGCCAAATCCACCGCTGTTTTACCGCGAGTGCCAGTACGCAAAAAAATAGCAAGCAATTCTGCATCAGACAGTGCTTGTGCACCTCGAATTAATAGTTTTTCACGCGGACGCTCATCGGCAGGCCAGTGTTTTATAGGTATCATACGTCTTTTTTTAAATAGATAATTTCAGGCAAATTTATGACACTCCTGCAAGGTAAACACCTACTTTTAGGGATAAGCGGCGGTATTGCTGCCTATAAGTCCGCCGAACTGACTCGTTTACTTATCAAAGCCGGAGCCAGTGTGCGCGTTTGTATGACACCGGCTGCCTGTGAATTCATTACTCCTCTGACCTTACAAGCACTGTCGGGTCATCCGGTTCACACGGCCTTGCTCGACCCTGCGGCTGAAGCCGGTATGGGACACATCGAACTGGCACGCTGGGCGGATCACATTCTCATCGCACCAGCAACGGCTGATCTGTTAGCCCGCCTCGCCCACGGACACGCGGATGATTTGTTGAGCACTTTATGCTTAGCCTCTGCCGCTCCCCTAAGCATTGCACCCGCTATGAATCAGCAAATGTGGCAACACCCCGCAACCCAAGCCAATATAAGCTTACTACAAAGTCGAGGGGTCAACTTGCTAGGCCCTGCACAGGGTGAACAGGCTTGTGGCGATTTAGGTCCTGGCCGCATGCTTGAACCTAGCGAGATAGTCAGTATTTTGCTGCGAGACAAATCCAGTCAAGCTACCCAGCCTTTAAGTGGTATAAAGCTACTCGTCACCGCTGGCCCAACCCGCGAAGCACTTGACCCAGTACGCTTTCTCACCAATCGCAGCACGGGCAAAATGGGCTATGCCATTGCCGCCGCCGCACGGGATATGGGTGCTACGGTTAGCTTAATCTCTGGTCCTGTTGCCTTAGAAGCACCGCTTAGTATACAGCGTATTATGGTGGAGAGTGCTGCCGATATGCTGGAAGCCACCCGCCAACACATCACACAAGCCGATATATTCATTGCAACGGCAGCGGTAGCTGACTACACGCCTGCACAGGTCTTTGATCAAAAGATTAAAAAATCATTTGATCAATTACACATTAAAATGAAACGTACCGTCGATATTCTGGCAACAGTCACTGCTGAAAACCCACAGCTATTTAGTGTAGGCTTTGCGGCAGAAACCAATGACCTGCTAACCTATGCCCGAGGCAAACTGGAACGCAAAGGCATACACATGGTCGCCGCCAATTCTGTAGCCGATGGCAAAGGCTTTGGCCGCGCCAACAATGCACTGGAAGTCGTCTGGAAAACAGGCTCAAAATCACTGCCAGAAATGTCCAAGCCTGCACTGGCCAAGGCTCTGCTAACACTGATTACTGAACGTTATACTCAATGGAAAGCCAATCAATCGCTATGACAGCCATACCAGCAACACACTCAACAACGCTCACTCAGGTACAATATCGCATTCTTGATCCACGCATAGGTAGGGAATTTCCACTACCTGCTTATGCTACACCAGGTTCGGCAGGCATGGACTTACGAGCCTGTTTGGATAGCGAATTAAGGCTACAAGCCGGTGAAACAGAACTCCTGCCCACCGGGCTTGCCATTCATATTGCTGATCCTACTTTGGCGGCTGTTATTTTACCGCGTTCTGGTCTGGGGCATAAGCATGGCATTGTTCTGGGTAATCTAGTCGGTTTGATTGATTCAGATTATCAAGGGCAGCTTTTCGTATCCTGTTGGAATCGCAGTAATACTGGTTTTGTTATTCAACCCGGGGAACGTATTGCCCAACTAGTTTTTGTACCCGTCGTTCAAGCCAGCTTACAGCAAGTCGAAGCTTTCGATAATTCAGCTCGTGGTGCAGGCGGCTTCGGACATTCAGGCAGGCAATAAACTAGTCCTCAGCTACGGTAGTGAGCCATGAACTTAAGCTATTTTCCCCTATGAATGACTTTAGAACTGAGTTTTACAACTGTTTTAGTAAGGAATGCTGAAACAGCTTTTCACCAACATAGATTGCGCCATCCCGCGTCAAATGTGAGCCATCAAATGAAATCAAACGTAAATCAGGCGTAAAAACAGGGCAGGTCTCACCGCCACCGCACAACAATTGGTGTTGATCGACAAAAATACTTGGACTCAGTGTGCGTTTCATCAAGTCATTAATCTGAGTCTGATAATCATCCACCGGAATACGTGCCTTCGCCAGATCGGCATCTGACTCACGCAAATACTGACGCACATTAATTCGCCCAAAACTTTTGCGACCTATTACACGCAAAGTCTGTTCCGGGCTCAACTGTAAATGTTTAATGGTCGTTGGCAGGCGTTTTGCCGACCATTCTTTCCAATTCGATACCAGGATGACGACATCAGCAGCTTTTATTTGGGCTTTAGCCTGCTCCAAGTTATCTGCATCAGCACATAATTGACGATCACTAGGCAGAATAAACGCACTTATATCTTCTGGTCCTAAATACATTTGACAGCGAGTCGGCAGATAACGGACTGCCAGTTGATAATCATCCAAAGCTCCGTTTTCCAATACCACATTGGTAAAATCCTGAGCAAAACTATCACCAACAATAAGCGCTTTCTTGCGTGAATCATGAGGATTAAAAGGCTTTTTAAGCAACTTCAAAAAACGATCACGGACATAAGCACCACTTGCCTGAGTATCAGCAGCCTTTAACATAACATCGCGTACTTCCGGGCTGGCAGCCCAGGCAGAGCCAGCCAAACAGGACAAACCTAGCACAATACTACATAAAAGCGTGGCATAAACTGAGAATTTAAAAGGCATGCGAACTCCTAATGATGTTGTCGAAAATACATTGTTGAGATGTTAAGTGTTGAGGTCCAGCAAGCACAGCCAGACTCCCACCAATGAGCCAGCCTCAGTTCAACTCAGCAATCGCCTCACCAATAGCATTGATGACAGCATCAATTTCACTGGCTTCTACGGTAAAGGGTAGACCCAATTGCACCACATCACCGCCATGGCGCACATAAAAACCTTTTTCCCAACATTTCAAGGCGACTTGATAAGGACGAATCACCGCGTCCCCATCTTTTGCTTGTAAACTAATACCGCCCGCTAAACCACAATTGCGAATATCCACGATATAGGGACTACTACCTTGCAGTGAATGTAATGCCTTCTCAAATAGCGGCGCTATTGCCTTGACCCGCTCGGGCATTTGCTCACGCTCCAATATATCCAAGACGGCCAAGCCTGCTGCACAGGCGATAGGATGTGCTGAATAAGTATAGCCATGGGGCAATTCAATCATGTGCTCCGCACCCGACTTATCCATAAAACATTGATAAATTGACTCTTTAGCCACTACTGCGCCCATAGGCTGACAGCCATTGGTAATTTGCTTGGCGAGCGTGAGCATATCTGGTACAACACCAAAGGCTGCCGCACCTGTATTAGCACCTAGCCGTCCCAAGCCGGTAATTACTTCATCAAAAATCAGTAAAATATTATGTGCTGTACAAATCTCGCGCAGACGCTGCAAATAGCCTTGCGGTGGTGGAATAACGCCAGCAGACCCCGCCATAGGCTCAACAATAACCGCAGCAATGGTAGAAGCATCATGCAAGGTAATCAGATTCAATAACTCATCCGCCAGATGAGCGCCTTGCTCAGGCTGACCACGTGAAAACTTATTCTCAGCCGTCATGGTATGTGGCAAATGGTCAGCCTCAACACCTTGGCCGTACAGCAAGCGATTTCCTACTATGCCACCGACACTAATCCCACCAAAATTCACCCCATGATAGCCTTTGACTCGACCAATAAAGCGCGTTTTATTCGCCAAGCCTTGTTTACGCCAATAGGCACGCGCTATTTTCATAGCACTATCCACCGCATCAGAGCCAGAACAAGTAAAAAATACTCGATTCAAGCCTTCAGGCATGAAAGTCGTTAAGCGCTCAGCCAATTGAAAAGCTTTAGGGTGGGCAACATTAAACGCTGGTGCATAATCCAGTTCACGCGCTTGCTGCCCAATCGCCTCGGCAATTTCAGCCCGAGCATGCCCCAGGCCACATGTCCACAAACCGGACAAACTATCAAACACTTTACGACCACGATCATCCGTAAAATAACGTCCCTCACCGGCAACAATAATACGTGGATCTTTTTTGAAAGCACGGTTACTGGTAAATGGCAGCCAATAAGCATCGAGATTGAGTTGCGTCATAGTAGTATCTCCTTCCTGATTATTGCCATTATGATGCGTGAAGTTGGGAATTTGATAAAGCCACTCACTCAATCCCGATAACTTTCCACTGTCGGACAAGAACAAATCAGGTTTCTGTCCCCATACACATTATCCACCCGATTCACCGTTGGCCAATATTTACTAGTAGGGTCAACCCCTAAAGGTAATACAGCCTCTGCTTGTGTATAAGGGCGCTGCCACTTATCTGTTAAGTCGCGTAAAGTATGCGGCGCATGCACCAAAGGATTATTATCCAAAGGCCAAATACCTTGTTCCACCTTCCGAATCTCATCCCGAATCGCAATCATGGCACTACAGAAACGATCCAACTCTTCCTTGGACTCTGATTCGGTTGGCTCAATCATTAATGTTCCCGCAACTGGAAAAGACATGGTAGGCGCATGAAAGCCGTAATCCATTAAACGCTTGGCAATATCTTCTTCCGTAATTCCCGAAGCCGCTTTAATAGGACGTATGTCAATAATGCACTCATGGGCAACCCGACCCTGTGCACCGCGATATAACACCTTATAATGGTCTTGCAAACGGCTCGCAATATAATTGGCATTTAAAATCGCAACTTCGGTTGCATCCCTTAGCCCTTGCGCGCCCATTAGCTTTATATACATCCATGAAATCGGCAAAATCGCCGCACTACCAAACGGGGCAGCCGATACCGCAGAAAAAGGGTTGGAGAGGGTGGAATCTTCCCCAGGCAAGAAGGGGGCTAAATGTGCCCTCACCCCAATGGGCCCCATACCTGGACCACCGCCACCATGTGGAATACAGAAGGTTTTATGTAAATTCAAATGCGATACATCCGAACCCAATTTACCCGGCTTGGACAAACCCACCTGTGCATTGAGATTCGCGCCATCCATATAAACTTGGCCGCCGTATTGGTGCACAATGTCACAAATCTCAACAATCGCTTCTTCAAACACCCCATGTGTTGATGGATAAGTCACCATAATACAAGCTAGCTGATCCGCATATTTTTCCGCCTTAGCGCGCAAATCTGCTACATTCACATTGCCATTATCATCACACTCCACGATCACCACTTTTAATCCCGCCATCACAGCAGACGCAGGATTAGTGCCATGAGCAGAGCTAGGAATTAAACAGATTGTGCGATGGCCTTGACCTTGGCTAGCTTGATAGCGCCGAATAGCCACCAAACCGGCGTATTCACCCTGCGCCCCCGAATTAGGTTGCATGGAAACAGCATCATACCCTGTCACTTCTGCCAGCCAATCCGCCAACTCCTTGATCATTTGCCGGTAGCCAACGGTTTGTTCATCCGGTGCAAACGGATGAATATCAGCAAAGGCCGGCCAAGTTACTGGCATCATTTCACTGGTCGCATTTAATTTCATGGTACAAGAGCCCAACGGAATCATGCCGTGTACCAATGAATAATCCTTATTTTCCAAACGCTTGAGGTAGCGTAGCATTTCGGTTTCAGAGTGATAGCGATTAAACACAGGGTGGGTTAAAAAGGCACTAGTGCGCTGATACGCTGCTGGAATACCGCCAAATCCGGCATTCACGACGGCTCTATCCAACGCTTCCACAACTAGGCCATGCCCACTGCCTAACAAAATATCAAATAATTCAGTGACATCGGCTGCACTCTTGCGCTCATCCAGACTAATCCCCAGTTGACCTTGCTCCAGTCTGCGCAAATTAATTCCGGCTTGTAAAGTGGCCTGATACAAAGCATCAGCCTGCTCCCCCGCTTGTATAACCAGCGTGTCAAACCAAGTATTATTCAGCAATTGCATACCTTTTTGCTGCAAGCCATAAGCTAAAATACTGGTCAAGCGCTGAATACGCCCAGCAATGTGCTTTAAGCCTTCAGGGCCATGAAATGCCGCATAGAAACCAGCCATATTGGCGAGTAAAGCTTGCGCAGTACAAATATTGGAAGTCGCTTTTTCACGACGAATATGTTGCTCACGGGTTTGCATAGCCATACGCAACGCTTGCTCACCACGACTGTCCACCGAAACACCAATCACACGCCCGGGCATACTGCGCTTATAAGCATCGCGCGTAGCAAAAAAGGCAGCATGTGGCCCACCGTAGCCCATCGGTACACCAAAACGCTGTGCGGAACCAATGACAACATCCGCTCCCAACTCTCCCGGCGACTTCATTAGCACTAACGCCATTAAATCACTGGCGACACAGACCAAGGCTTTTTGTTGATGAGCTTGCTCAATCAAAGCGCTCAAATCAGTGATGGCTCCCGTCGTATCCGGGTATTGCAGCAAGACACCGAACACCTCATATTGGCTTAGCTCTGTAGCCGGATTGCCCATTACCAAATCAAAACCAAAATAATGTGCCCGTGTTTGCAATACAGCCAAGGTTTGTGGATGCACTTGACTATCAACAAAAAATTTATCCGACTTCAGACGGTTAGAACGCTTACACAGTGCCATCGCTTCAGCGGCAGCCGTTGCCTCATCCAATAACGAAGCATTCGCCATATCCATGCCAGTCAAGTCGATAACCATTTGCTGGAAGTTTAACAAACCCTCCAAACGACCTTGGGAAATTTCTGGCTGATACGGCGTATAAGCGGTATACCAGCCAGGATTTTCCAATACATTGCGCAAAATTACCGGCGGCACAATCGTGTCGTAATAGCCCATACCAATATACGACTTATTTACCTGATTCTGGCTCGCCAACTGCTGCAAACAAGCCAAAGCAGCTTGTTCGGTTTGCGGTGCAGCTAAGGCCAGCGGCTCGTGTAGACGGATACTGGCTGGAACAGTCTGGCTAATCAGCTCATCCAATGAGGCCGTACCTAATGTTGCTAACATAGCGCTGGTTTCATGAATAGCTGGCCCAATATGGCGGGCTATAAACTCATTATGCTGCTCAAGATTATGCAATGTACTCATGCGTTTTGCCCTAATTACTCTTCTTCAATTGTGCTGCTGTAAGTCTCGGCATCCATTAAATCCTCTAGCGCATCTTCACTTTCAATACGCAAAACAAATAGCCAACCATCACCATACGGATCACTATTCACTAATTCAGGATTATCCAAAACGGCTTCATTTATCTCAACCACGACACCTGTCACTGGCGCATAAATATCGGAAGCAGCTTTGACCGACTCAGCCACGGCAATCGCATCCTCAGCACCCAACTCAACATCGACTTCTGGTAGTTCAATGTGCACCAAATCACCCAGTAATTCCTGAGCGTGATCACTAATCCCCACCGTAATAGTGCCATCTTCATTATCCCGCACCCATTCATGCGATGTGGTATACTTCAGTTCTGCTGGAATATGACTCATAACCTTAAAAACCCCTTGATTCAATTATGCTTAAAGCAATGACTGGCCATTGCGTACAAACGAAGGTTTCACCACCTTCGCTGGATATAATTTTCCACGAATTTCAATCTCACAGCTATCACCACAAGCAGCCGGAACTCGTGCGAAGGCAATCGCTTGCCCCAGTGTAGGTGAAAAAGTGCCACTGGTGGTTTCGCCCTCACCGGTTGCACAGATCACTTTCATATGACTACGCAATACCCCCTTACCTTCCAGCACCAAACCTACAAACTTTTGCTGTACACCGGCTGCTTTTTCAACCTCCAAAGCTTTACGCCCGATAAAATCACGGCTGGCTGGTTCCCAAGCAATCGTCCAACCCAGACCTGATGTTAAAGGCGAAGTCGTTTCATCCATATCTGTACCATATAGATTCATGCCCGCTTCCAGACGCAAAGTATCCCGCGCCCCCAAGCCAATGGGTGGAACCCCTGCTTCCAATAAGGCATCCCAAACTTTTTCAGCCTGCTCAGCGGGGAACATCATCTCAAAACCATCTTCACCGGTATAGCCGGTACGTGCAATAAACCAATCACCCACAAATGCACCGGTAAAAGGCTTTAAAGGCTCAGCTATCTCAAGCTCATGTGCTGACAGCATCGCTAGGACTTTGGCACGTGCCTTAGGTCCTTGCACAGCTAACATCGCCAAATCATCCCTTACTGTCAGTGTTGCATCAAAGCTCTGTAACTGCTGTTGCATCCACGCAATATCCTTCTCGCGCGTTGCAGCATTGACCACAATGCGGTAAAAAGTATCATTCAGAAAATAAACAATCAGATCATCAATCACCCCACCCTGCCCATTCAACATACAACTGTACAATGCTTTACCAGGCGTTGTCAGTTTAGCGACATCATTAGCCAGAAGTTTTTGTAAGAAGGGTCTGACCTCAGCCCCTTTAAGATCCAACACCACCATATGTGATACATCAAACATGCCCGCATCGGCACGTACTTGTTTGTGTTCATTGAGCTGAGAGCCATAGTGAATGGGCATTTCCCATCCGGCGAAATCCACCATTTTAGCGGCGGCCTGGATGTGTCTGTCATAGAAAGGGGTTCGTTGCATAAAGCTCTCCCGGTAGTCATTAACAAGGATAAAAAGGGCGGCAGATAATACTAGCTGCCGCCCCTCTGTCCTTAAAACCTGAGAGATTTCCGTTTAAACACTTCAGTTAAGATGTACTAAGCTTTAAACGGTTACTACCCTTCGGTGGGTGTAAAAACACCACTCTCCAGAGTCAACCATACCCACAGTCCTTTTGCCTGAGCGTTTACGGGCCATGCGCCTTCGGCGGCTGCACTCTTGCCGAGCCAGCACTCTCCTGCGAGATACCTTTGTCGATACGCGATAGTAGCCTAGTAATTAATCCACTGCAATTCCACCGGGGTATAAGCTTTATTATCAACGTCCAAAAAATAAAACGGTATAGACACCAGCGTTCCTCGCTTATTAGGAACCAAGATAGCAAAATGCAAATGAGGGCCTGTTGTATAGCCATTTACCCCAACCTTGGCAAAACATTCCCCCAATTTAACTCGCTGCCCCAAACTGACTTTAACCGCTTTTAAATGCTGATAATCACCTATTTGACCGGTATCATGCAGAATTCTTACATAGTTTGAATCATCCTTGGCATCTGGCACATAGCGCAGCCCCACTACTTTTCCCGACCAAGCAGCACAAACCCAAGCGCCCTCCTTGAGCAATAAATCAACGGCATAATAATTAGGCTGCTCATAGTGCGTCTTAGAACCACCAAACCCTTGCGAAATAAAAATCTTCTGCCCCTTCTGAAAAGGTGGATAATAGGCAGCAGCTACCGTAAGCGGTGGCTGTAACGCTGCACATAGCCCCATCCATAGACAAAATAAACCTTTCATTTAAAGAATCCCTCACTTTTCAGCGATTCTAGTAAATTTTTAGGCAAAAGGAGAAATGTTATGGGAAAAAGATTGAACGACTCAAAAATCAATATAATAGACTTGCATCAAAATACTTATGAACTGCTTATGAACCAAAACTTGTGTAAATTACACTAAAGTGACACACGCCGGGGTTTATGAATCTGCTTTCGCAACGCATTAAGCAAAAAGCTGTATCAGCCAAACACAGACAGGTGTGAACACCTGCATAAAAACATGCTAGACTTCGAACCTCGATCCCGGAAACCTTGAATAATATAGAGTCAGCCATGGAAAACCACCACTACCCAAAACTTGCTATTATCCTGTCTATCAGTCTATCGATCACAGCTTGTAGCTCTGCCCGTACTAGCGGGGATGCAAGTGCTAGCGGCTCACCTAGTGCGATGGTAGCCGCCGGTGATATTTTTTCCAATGTCAATGAACTTGATTTCACACCTCCCCAACAAGAATATCGAATCGGCAGTGATGATCTGCTTGAGATCAAGGTCTTTCAAGTAGACGAACTCTCCCAGTCTGTACGTGTTGATCCGCGCGGTAATATCTCGTTGCCATTATTGGGTACAGTCCAAGTACTAGGTCTAACACAAGTTGAACTTGAGAAAAAACTGGCTGGCTTATTAGGTGCAAAGTACTTACGAAATCCGCAAGTGACCGTTTTCATCAAGGAATTTACCACGCAACGTGTTACGGTTGAAGGTGAAGTCAAAAAATCAGGCGTTTTCCCAATACAGGGTGACATAACCGTTCTTCAAGCCATTGCACTGGCGGATGGTATGACTAGCTTGGCTTCCCCATCCAAAACGGTGCTTTTCCGTAAACAAGGTAATAAGCTCAAAGCCTACAATATTGATGTTAGTGCTATACGCTCAGGCAAAATGCGAGACCCCTATGTGCGCAATGATGACCGTATTGTTGTGCACCGTTCAGACTCTCGTTTTTGGATTCGTGAAGTTGGCACACTACTCAATCCATTCAGAATCTTTTAAACTGCGCCAAAGCCTAAGCTTTACGCAAGATTATTCAACTTAGATAGCTAGAAGAAGTAATTGAGACAATGAATCCAGAAAGCCATAATATCCATAATTTACCTGAGCGCCACGGTAACCAACTTGCCTTGCATGAGCAACAGCAAGCACTTAAACCCTATGAATACCGTGAGTTACGCGACGAAGGCGAAGGGGATGACGATGAAATTGACTTACGCGAGCTTTGGCAAGTCATTCAACGCCGGAAATGGCTGATACTGAGCATAGCTTTATTAATTTTTCTGGCTACCTTGTTGTTTACCTTAATGCAAACACCGATTTACAGAGCCAGCACAACACTTCAGATTAAACCTGAGGATAGCTCTCGTGTTCTGGAGTATGATATTGATCAGGCACGCGCAATTAATGACAAAGATTTTTATCAAACCCAATATGAACTACTAAAAAGTAGTTTATTAGCTGATCGTGTCCTCAGTGATCACCCTGAAATGGAGCGAGTATTACAGGGCGAGCAACTAGCCAAGCCCTTTTTTGCCGAAACGATTGACAGCCTTAAAGAAAGTGTAACCGGCATTCTACCGCAAGAAGATAGTGATACGACTAGCGAAGAGGAAGAAATACTTACCAGCAACAAAGGCGAAGAACCTTTAAGTCAAAAGCTGCTGGAAAATGTTACTATTTCTCCAGTTAAAAACTCACAAATTGTAACCATCCATTATGATGACCCCGATCCTGAACGTTCTGCCATCATAGCTAATGCGTTTGCCAAAAATTATACTGAATTAAACTTGGAGCGTCGCCGTAAGGCTGCTTTGACTTCTGAAAGCTCCATTAACGATGCAATCATTGTAACTCAATCTGAGCTATTAAAACTTGAAACCGAACTGAATGATTACGCCAAACAGCAAGGCATACTTTCAACCGATGACAAAGAATCTATCGCTTCGCAAAATTTACGTAGCCTTAATAAAGCTTTATTAGAGGCTCAGAAAGACAGGGTAAAAGCCGAAAGCGAACTTGAACAAGCTATACAATCAACCTCAAACGCAGAGGCTTTGAAAAATTCAACCTTGCAAGAGTTAAAGAAAAGTTTAGCTAAATTACAAAGCGAATATCAGGCAGAACAACGCTCATCGCGCTCCTTCCAAGATCCTATGATTCAAAATCTCAGAAGACAAAAAGCTGAACTGGAGAGTCAACTCAAAGGTAGTGCAGCGTCCTTGCAGTCCTTTAATAATCCAGCCATTCAAGCTATGAAGCGCCAACTAGCTGATCTCCAAAGCAAACTAAGCGGTAGTGCCACGGGCGTTGAAGCAACTAATAATCCCACTATCCAAAACTTGAGACGTCAAGTGGCGGAACTACAGGGCAAACTCAGTGCCAGCAATAGCGGTGTTGAAGCAACCAATAATCCAACGGTTCAGGCTATGAAACGGGAACTTTCTCAACTTCAAGGGCAATATCAAGAAAAATCTCGGATTTTTAAGCCTGATTACCCTGAAATGCAGCAATTAAAACAAAGAATGGATAGTATTCGGCGTGATATTGTGACAGAAAGCACGAATATACAAAAAGATACCCAAACCAATCTACGTCAACAGATTCAAGAGCTGAATACTCAGATTGCCAGAGAGTCATCACTGATTACACGTGATAATCAGGCAAATCTGCGCCAGCGAATTCAAGAGTTAAATGCTCAAATCACTCGAGAAACGTCCGCTATTAATCGTGATACACAAAGCAATTTACAACGCAAAATAGCAGAGCTAGATGCGCAAATTAAAGTGGCCTCTGTAGATTTGGATCGCAACACGCGTTCTAATTTATCGCAACGAATTGCTACATTGCAGAACGAAATTGCTCAAGAAACGGCTAGAGTCGCCCAAACAGTATCAGCTGATATACGCGCACAATATCAAGCAGCCAAGCAACGTGAGGATGAATTACAAGCTCAATATGATCAAGCTCAGCAAGACTATATTGAGTTACGCGACAAAAGCGTCGGGTTTAATGACCTCAAGCGCCGAGTCGACACTGTGCGTGCTAACTATGAAGGATTGCTCAAGCGTAAAGAAGAAGTAGCTGCCGCTGCTGATGTTATGAGCAATAATATACTAATGGTTGATGAAGCGGTTATTCCATTTAATATATTCAAACCCAAACTTAAATTAAACCTTGCCTTAGGCGCAGTATTGGGTCTTTTCTTAGGCTTGGTATTGGCATTTTTATTAGAATTTCTAGATGACCGAGTCAAAGGCAGTGACGAATTAGAGAAGTTATTAGGCTTACCTACTTTAGGTATTGTTCCACGTTCTAAAAACAAAGATAACAAGCGCTTAGCCATTATGTCCCAAAGCGATCCGCGGTCGTCTTTTGCAGAAGCATTCCGTTCACTACGCACCAACCTGATGTTCTCAACCAGACATGGCATGCCTAAAGTATTATCCATCACCAGTGCAGCACCTTCTGAGGGTAAGACAACAACAGCGATTAATTTAGCAACTGTTGCCTCCCAAGTTGGAAAAACTGTTTTATTGGTTGACACTGACTTGCGCAATCCATCCATTCACAAGCGCTTGAGCTTAGATAATTCCAAAGGCTTAACGAATTACCTAACAGGCCAAGAGCATTTATTAGAAGCGGTTACCCAAAGCTGTCAAATTCCAGAAGTTTATGTTGTTACCGCAGGACCACTATCGCCCAATCCGGTTGAGCTATTATCCAGTGAACAGATGGATCATATTATGGCACTGGCACATGATGGTACTTTTGATATGGTCATTATGGATATGCCACCGGTGTTGGGTTTGGCGGATGCTTTAATTATTTCCAGTCGCGTAGATGCCACTATCTTAAGTGTTTCTATGGGTGAGACTAAAAAGCAAGCTTTAAGTAATGCATACAAACGTTTACGCCAAGCACGTGCCAATCTGATTGGTGTCGTACTGGTCAAAGCCAAACAAGGTAGTGGGTATGGTTATCATTATGACTATAACTATTACAATTATGGACAAGACAAAAAAATGCTAGATGCAGCTTAATCGTTTTATAATAGCGCCTGAGGGAAACAAAAAACGACTCTAGCAGATGATAATTCATGTCTAATTACTTATCGAAACACAAAAACCCTGCTGGCTATTGCGCGCAGGGTCAGCAGGTCGACGGGCGTTACACAATACAAAGTCTTTTATCTAAAAGCAGCTTAGGAGAACTTTATATTGCTCAAGATGAGCAAACCTTAGAGGGTGAAGGTCACGCTGCCTTAATATTATTGTTCCTCGTCGATTTGCGCTTAAACGAACTCACTGGCTTTAGCGACTCTTTCCAGAGGGTTTTAACTGAATTTGTTAACAAGCATCTTGATCCGAGCATTCTTAACAACGGTATAACTGACAAAGGCCAGCATTGGTACGCAGCCTATCAATATCCGGGCGAATTACTCAGTCAAAAAGTTGCTGCTTTGGGACGCAATGGACTGGATGTCGCTACATCATTGGAAATAGCTGAACATCTTTTGCGTACTATCAAACATAGCCCATTAAAAGATGCCTATGCTTACTTAGAGCCTGAAACCATTTGGCTGGCTAACAGCAATCAAGTTATTTTGCTGAGCGCGCCTGTGGCAACAACCTTAAAGCTTCTAAGCTTAGGTAATAGAAATAACAAAGGCCGCCTCACGCTTCACTCAAGCTTTATTAGCCCTGAAGCAGCGATGGGCAATGCTCCAGCTAGTCGTGATGATACCTTCTCTTTTGCTTGTATTATTTATTACATGCTTAATGGGCATTTACCTTTTGTCATGGATAGCAGTATAGAAGCTGCTTTCAAGCATACAGAACCTGCCACTGTCGCCAAATTACCCAATGCTCGCTGGAAAGCTTTACAGCGTGGTATGTCTTTTACCCGAGAAGCGCGTCAAACCAGCCCAGATGAATTGCTTTACCAGCTAAATAATGCAGAAGAAAAGCGCCCTCTTTTTTTACGGGGAAAAGTGCTATTCGCTTGCCTGTCCTTCGCCGTACTGTTAATCGCTTATGGTACTTTTGCGTTTTATCAAAGCACCTTGAGTCAAGCTAAAAAACAAACTAAAGCAACGGCTACATTAGTGCAGCAACCTAATACGGCGACAGAACAAAAGCTAGCCCAAAACTCAACAGTCTCTGCCACCCAAGGTCAAGGTACTGTAGATACTGAAGTATCTCCGACCGCTGTCGAAAATACACTACAGACAGCTTCTGCAACAACTCAAACAACAGAACCACCCTCCGTATCAAAAGAATCATCAGTCGTCATCGTGATCAAAGGTGATGAAGCTATTGAAAGCGTAGTAAAAGAAGCAGAGCGCCAACGTAGAGAACAGATACAAAACCACTCAGATGAAACAAAAATAAAACCTTCTCAGCAAAATATGTTTAATGCTGATAAGCAGCAATTGGAAACTGCGCTTATCACCCAACCAGCCTCTGAAGAAAGCAAAGCATCGAAAAATGAAGACGCACTTCAAACCCAAAAAGAAACAGAACAGCAAAGGCAACTAGAGCAAGAAAAGCAAGAACAAGCAGAACAACTTAGACAAACGCAACTATTACGCAAGCAGCAAGAAGCAGAAGCCAAGCGATTAGCTGAACAACAGCGTGAAAAAGAAGAGAAAGCTGAAGCTGAGCGTCTTGAGCAAGCGCGTTTGCAACGTTTAGCGGCTGAACGGCAAAAACAAGCTGAAGAAGCCGCCGAAGCTGAGCGTCTTGAGCAAGCGCGTTTGCAACGTTTAGCGGCTGAACGGCAAAAACAGGCTGAAGAAAAAGCTGAAGCTGAGCGTCTTGAGCAAGCGCGTTTACAACGTTTAGCGGCTGAGCGACAAAAACAGGCTGAAGAAGCCGCCGAAGCTGAGCGTCTTGAGCAGGTACGCTTGCGTCATCAACAAGCTTGGGAGGCCGAGCAAAAACGCTTGGCGGCTGAACGGCAAAAACAAGCTGAAGAAGCTGCTGAAGCTGAGCGTCTTGAACAAGCGCGTTTACAGCGTTTAGCGGCTGAGCGACAAAAACAAGCTGAAAAGGCCGCTGAAGCAGAACGTTTAAGCCAATTGCGCGAACAACGCCGCCGCGAAGCAGAGCAGCGCGCGAAAGCTTTGGAATTAGAACGACAGCAAGAAGAGGAAAAACGCAAACTGGCAAAAAAACGCGAAGCAGCAAAAAAGCGTGCTGCTTGGTTACGTCAACAAGAAGAAAAAAAGCGCCGTCGCCAACAAACAGAGGCACAAAGCCAAGAAACCCTAGCTAAGCAACCCTCTGCTTATTCTCCACGCATGATTGAAACCTCCAGCAAATTACGCTTTACTAACCCGCGCCTGTTTGGCCCTGTCAGTGTCAATAAACAAGCTCAGGCTGACAGTGCTTGTCGCAGCATCGGTGGCATCAGAGCTTTAGGTTATCACCCGCACGCCTTGCAAGAAAATGGCTTAGCTTTTCCGGGTGGCGCTTATTATTGCCAGTTTGCTGATTCCCCAGCGAATGCAGCCAGCTTAATCGGTAGTCAGCCTTCGTCAACCGCACCACACTTAAGCAAACAAACTCAATTGGCTTGGGATAAGCCCGCTGCATTTGGTAGCGTTCCTAGCTCGTTGCAGGCACGTGGTAATAGGATTTGCCAAGGCTCTGGCTTTAGTATAGCAGTAGGTTATCATCCCAAAGCCTACGATGAAAACGGACGCGCCATGCCAAATGGCGGCTATTTATGTCAATAGAAATAAAGTAAGGCTAAAGATTAATGATTTGGGCATGGCGTATTGTTTTAATTTCATTCTGTTTAATATTAGCTTATGCCAGCTTGTCCTTGCGTTTGGGGGGCGTAGGACCTAGTGACTTTATTGACACAGCGCCTATCGAAGAACCTGCTTGGTGGCAGACATCACATCCTGATACAGATATTGCTCTCTCCATGAAAGCGATGGATGCAGGTGACTTAGATGAAGCCAAAGCATTGGCTTTAAGGGCATTAAGCAAAAACATCACCAATGGTAATGCCACCGCTCAACTAATGTTGGTTTATGAAAAACAAGGCTTCCCTGAAGAAGCTGATAAGCTGGCAGAAATAGCTGAGCAATTATGGCCTGCTCATGCGGCTGTACGTACTAAATTGGCAGAGTATTGGCTGAGACGTGACAATTTGCCGAAATTATTGGAGGAATGGCACGTTTTAATGATTCATAATGCTACGCTAAGACGATCGGTTTACCCTGTTTTACAAGAAGTAGCTAATACGCCAGATATAGCGGTTTTGCTTAAGCCTTATGCTAAAGTGCCACCTAATTGGTGGAATGGGTTCTTTAATTTTATGGCTGCTAAAAATGAGAATCTAGATACCATACGCATGCTATATCAAGCACGGGTAGATTCTGAGGTGCCACTCAACAATAGCGAGCGGCGTGCTTATGTTAGGCGTTTAATGAAAGAAAAACTGTGGACAGAAGCTTATTTTGCTTGGCTGTCTGGACTTGACGCTAAAGCTTTATTACTCAGTGGCACAGTATTTGACGGTGGTTTTGAAAGTAACTTAAAAAATACTGGCTTTGACTGGCGTTTCGCTAAAGCCAAAGGTATTAATATTCAGTTGGATCAAACTATTGGTGCTAAAGGGCGGAGGGCATTGCGCGTATCATTCAATGGTAGAAAGCGAATTAATTTTAGACACGTTTCCCAGTTTCTCAATCTTACCCCGGGTGAAAGTTATGACTTAAAGTTTGATTACAGAGTGGATCGTCTGGAAACAGCAACAGCCGCTGGCTTAAGTTGGCGTATTCGTTGCCACCCCAACAATAAAAAAATCATTGCAGAATCCGACTCTATTTTCAAACAAAGTGCATGGCAAACCATGATCACCCCATTTACTGTACCGACTTCTGATTGCCCGGCTCAATTGCTACGCTTAGAAGCAAGCAGCCGTTATACTCATGAGCATTCATTCAAAGGCACACTTTGGTTTGATAACATAAGCATTGTGCGAGCTGAGCAAGAAAACACATCAAACCAAAAATTAAATCGCTGATAGAATAAATCGCCTACCCATTAACCGAAACTAAATGATATGCTCAGCTATCGCCACGCCTTTCATGCTGGTAATCATGCCGATGTACTTAAACATGCCACACTTAGTCAGTTATTAAAGCGTCTATGTCAAAAAGATAAACCGTTTACTTATCTGGACACTCATGCAGGCGGAGGCTTATATCATTTGCAATCGGCTTGGTCACAAAAAACGAATGAGGCTGAACAAGGCATTATACGTTTATGGAAGGAGCCATCAGCTTGGCCTGAACTAAACACTTATTTTCAAACTATTCAGCGCTATAACCCAAATAGCAGCTTAGCTTATTACCCCGGTTCACCCGCTATTGCCAGCCAGCTAAGCCGCGCACAGGACAAACTGATTTTATGTGAACTACATCCGAATGAATTCCAAGCTTTACGCCAACACTTAGGGCAAGATAAACGTGTTGCTTTACATCAACGCGATGGTTTTGAAGCACTGCCCGCTTTATTACCGCCGCACCCACGTCGTGGTTTAGTATTAATTGATCCACCTTATGAACGCCGCGAAGACTATGTATTAGTCAGCACAGCTCTGAAAAAAGCTTTACAACGTTGGAGTAATGGCATTTATATGGTCTGGTATCCTTTACTTGCAAAAAATCGTGATGCTAGTCAGTCTTTATTGCAATCACTACAAACCCTAAGCTGCAAAAATCTGTTACACATAGAATTAAGTGTAGCAAGTCAGCCAATGGAACTTGGTATGTATGGCTCAGGAGTGGCTATTATTAATGCACCTTGGCAACTGGATACACAAATAAAAACATGGCTAGCGCGTTTGTGCACCGCTTTGCAAGTCGATCAATACGCCCAATGGCGTGTGGAATGGTTGATTAATGATCATTGAGAGTCATTGACCAAAGTACCGCTTTTAACGTCACAAGCCTCTTTTTCTGCGAGAGACCAATTGCAATAAGGATGTTTTAGCAAGCTAACATTGTAATAGCGCTCCACGCCAGAAACATCCTCACCTGCCCACAAAGGTCGCTCAAAGCGCTCACCCGCTTGATTCAATTCGACCTCCGCTACAATCAAACCGGCATTATCTCCGGCAAATTCATCAATTTCCCAGAGCTTGCCCGCATAGTGAACAAAATGCCGTGTCTTTTCAATGAGAGGCGACTCACATAATTGCATCAGCATTTCAGCCGCATCCGCCACAGGAATGACATATTCATATTCAGGGCGTTGCGTACCAATGCTCATGCCCTTAATGTTTAAGGTCGCTTTATCACCGGCGATCCGTACTCTCACTGAAGCATGGGGATTATTACTTAAATAGCCTTGACGAAACACTTCAGCATAACGGACTTGCTCGCGCCAGGCATCACAACGTACTAAAAACTTGTGTTCAATCTCCAGCGCCATAAAAGTACCATCAACCAGACTTTAAACCTTGTTTTACTCAGTAACGAATCAGGGCAGAACCCCAAGTAAAACCACCACCAAAGGCTTCCAACAAAAGAATATCATTGCGTTGTATGCGCCCATCCCGAACTGCTTTATCCAAAGCCAGCGGAATAGAAGCCGAAGACGTATTGCCATGCTCAGCGACCGTTAGCACTACTTGCTCCATGGGTAAGCCTAGCTTTTTAGCGGTAGCCTGAATAATGCGAATATTAGCTTGATGGGGTACTAACCATTTCACATCCGACTTTTGCATACCGTTGGCTTCCAAGGTTTCATCAACAATACGCCCCAACGTATTTACTGCCATACGAAATACTTCATTACCCTTCATACGCAAAAAAGCGCCCTCTTCACGCAATCGCTCATGATGCCGCGATACACCCGCCGACACATTCAGCAAGTGTTCATAACGCCCATCAGCATGAATATGCGTAGAAAGAATACCAGGCTCTTCACAGGCTTCCAGCACCATCGCGCCAGCACCATCGCCAAACAGTACACAAGTGCCTCGATCCGACCAGTCCATTAAGCGAGTCATTACCTCGCTACCCACCACTAAAGCACAGCGACTAGCACCACTACGAATAAAGTTGTCAGCCGTCGCCAGCGCAAAGGAAAAGCCTGCACAAGCTGCATTGACATCAAAAGCAGCTCCCCCATTGGTAATACCCAAACGTCCTTGCAATAAACAAGCCGTGCTTGGAAACACTAAATCAGGCGTTGACGTTCCCAAAACAATCAAGTCAATCTCATTAGCCTGTTTACCCGCCGCCTCCAAGGCTCGCAATGCCGCTATTTCAGCAAGATCACAAGCACTGGCATCCTCAGCAACATAGCGTTGATGAATACCTGTACGTTCTACTATCCATTCATGACTGGTATCCAGTACTTTTTCCAGATCATAATTAGTAAGGACTTTGGAAGGTAAATAACTGCCTGTACCAATAATACGTGAAAAGCTCATCCCGTTTTTCTCTGTGTCAGCAGCTCAGCGATTTGTTTATCTATACGTTGCGGAACTTTTTCGATAATTTCCTTGCGCGCCATGGAAATGGCATTAGCAAAAGCCAGACTATCCGCCCCACCATGACTTTTAATCACAATACCCTGTAAACCCAACAAACTGGCACCATTATAGCGACGCGGATCCATATCCTCACGAAAAGAGCGTAATACGGGCAATGAAATCAAGCCCGCCACACGAGTTAGGAGCGAGCGGGAAAAAGAAGCTTTCAACTTATGACTGACCAATTTGGCTAATCCCTCACTGGTCTTGAGTGCCACATTGCCTACAAAACCATCACAAACAATGACATCGACTTTCCCTAGATAAATATCATCGCCTTCGACATAGCCAATATAATTCAACGGTGAAGATCTAAGCAAACGATCTGCCGATTTCACTTGCTCATTGCCCTTGATAGCCTCTTGCCCAATATTTAACAAACCCACACTAGGGTTAGCCGTATCATCAATGGCCTTACTCAACTCTGAGCCCATCAAAGCGAATTGATATAAATGCTCCGCAGCAGAATCTACATTTGCCCCCAGATCCAGCATATGGGCATAACCACTAATACGTGGCATAACTGAGCAAATAGCAGGTCGGTCAATACCAGGCAAAGTTTTCAGCACAAAACGCCCGGTAGCCATTAAAGCGCCTGTATTACCTGCACTAACCACTGCATCGGCGGTCATTTGCTTGACTAGATTAATGGCTACACGCATGGAAGAATCTTTTTTGTTTTTCAAAGCCAGTGCAGGTGACTCATCCATACCAATGACTTGTGAAGCATGCTGAATTTGCAAACGCTCACGATCCGTTGCTTTGTGTTGCTCCAATTCAGCGTTGATTAGCCCTTCATCACCTACCAAAATCAGCTTAATATCCGCATACTGATCCAGTGCCTTGAGTGCAGCCGGAACAACGACACCTAACCCATGATCGCCACCCATTGCATCCAAGGCAATGTGGTACAATGTATTCATTTTTTTAATGCTCTCCTGAAAAAAAATCGCGGGTTCAAGCCCGCGATTTTTAATTCATACCCCAAGACAAATACAGCCCTGACAAGAGTATTAATCTTCGTCATCTTCGTCTACTTCAACAGCAGACTTGATAATTTGGCGACCACGATAAAAACCACCCGCCGTCATATGATGACGCAGATGTGTTTCACCAGAAACAGGATCGACGGATACGGTAGGTGCTTTTAATGCGTCATGAGCACGACGCATACCGCGCTTAGCGCGTGTTTTACGATTTTGTTGAACTGCCATAAGACTATTACTCCGTTTTCTTCCAATCTTTTAAAACGGCAAAAGGATTCGTTTTTTCCTCTTGCGCTGCTTGTTCTACCCATACATCATCTGCATCGGTTTCGCACAGTGGCCGAATGGGATGACAATCCTCATGTCGGGGAACCACTGGCAGCGCCAGCAGAATTTCATCTTCTATGAAATCCTGTAAAAACAGGCGCTCATTGTCAATGATATACAACTCGTAGCCCTCTTCCTCGGGACTACGATCCGTCTGCGAAGTTGTCAACACGACTTCAGACCAAGTATCCATTTCAATGGCTATAGGTTCCAGACAACGCTGACACCGCAAGCTGACTTCACCTTGGATATGACCGGCAATCATAGGACGGCGACTATCCGAATGCCCAAAATGCAGCTCTACCTCAAAAGCATTAGCGGACTCCACAAGTAACTCGCGCAAACGCGGCATCTGCTCAATTGGCAGGCGAGCCTTTAAAATTTTACCTTGTTCAATCAGGCGAAAAGGATTAACTTCGACAAGTAATCTACTCGACATAAGCGCGCGATTATATGAAGCAAGCCTATGGGCTGTAAAGAAAAATAACAGCTTTATGCCTTAAGGTATAGCTAGATTTCAGGGCATTGCGTATGATAACGCCCCTTTCGCAGATGGAAACCTAAAAATGCCGCAGCCATTGGTATTGGGTTCAAGCTCCCCTTTTCGACGTGAATTACTAGAACGCTTACATTTACCCTTTGTGAGTGCTTCACCGAACATTGATGAACAAAGCCTGCCAGACGAATCTGCTTATGAAATGGTTAAACGCTTATCTGAAGCCAAAGCACGCGCTATTGCCAAAGATTACCCTCATGCCTTGATTATTGGATCAGATCAATGTGCTATACTAGGCGACACTGTATTAGGCAAACCGGGCAGGCATGAAGTTGCTAGACAACAATTGCGTGCCTTATCAGGCTATTCCGTTATATTTTTAACAGGTTTGTGTCTTTATGACAGTCAAACAGATACCTTTGAGCTTGATGTTATTCCATTTACAGTTGAATTTCGCCATTTAAGCGACACTGAAATTGAAAACTACTTACTCAAAGAGCAGCCCTATCACTGTGCAGGTAGTTTTAAATCAGAAGGCTTGGGCATTAGTCTGTTTAAGCGTATGCAGGGCGATGATCCTAGTGCACTGATTGGCCTTCCCCTGATTCGCCTGATGGAAATGCTACGCCATAAAGGCTGGATAATTCCTAGCGCTGCTTAAGATCAGAGCCAGTGCTCGCACATTTTTTAATCTGGATACATGAGTGCCAAGCCTGAGTCATTGGTAACGGCTTGCACAGCCTTAGCCTTACGCTGAGCTTGCCATAACTGTAAAGCAGTCCATAAGCGTTCACCACCTTGCCATGATTGTGATTGGTGTGTAGAACTATACAGTGCAGCATCCAGTTCCTCTAAAGCCGCCAATAAAGCAGAATCCGCTACGGTACGCAATTGGTTTAAGGTAGGCGGGCTCAAGCATGACTCATGCTTCACCCACTCTTGAAGAAGCTTGTGGGTCAGCAACGCATTGTTTTGCTTACAGGCTAATTGTAAATGTGCGCTATTAGCAGCAGTCACAGGTGGGGGGAAGTCCTTGTCCAGTGAGCGTCGCCACCACCAATAAAAGCTGGCTACACCTATCAGCAATAGTGCCAATAAACCTGCAAGCAACCACGCTAGTTTGGAAAGACTGGCCAACCAATTAGCTGATGTAGCTGATGGCTGATCTGAAACTTCAGGCTGAATCAGCGCGCCTAGATCATTAGCAGCACGCTGTTTTTTTAAGTCTTCCAGCAATTGCTGAGCTTGTTGTTCACTTTGCCGCTGACTTTCAGAAGGATTCAAAGCACCCACAATGCTTCCGGCACCACTCACACTTAAAGTTTTAGCGGGAACGAGTGCCGTTTCCAGACGGTTCTCAGCCACATTCCACCATTGCAAACTGATTTCCGGCAAGGTGAAATTGCCATCCGCTGTACCCATGATGACCCACTGCTCTTCGCGTATGCCCAAGGCGGTATTACCACTGAAATCATTACGAAACACCGGATCATTAGAATAAGCCTTAATACCAGTTGGCGGATTCAGTGTCAGTGGCGGTAATTGCTCTGCCAGCAAACCTTCCGCCATAATCGCCAAGGTCAAATGAGCAGGCTCGCCTGCTTTCAGCTTGCCATTAGCCGGTTGCCAATAAGCATTCAGGGTAAGATTTTTGGCGGGTAGCCAATCATTAGCCGCAGTTTGAGGATTCGCTTGTACCATAAGCTTTAAGGGCGCAGAAGAACGACGTACCCGCTGCCCACTGAGTCCAAACGGATCACGAAAACGGCTGGCTGGATCATCAATCACACCTGTAAAAATGGTACGATCAATTTCCATTTCACCACTATGCTGCGGAAAAACAGCATAACGGCGCTCAATTACCTGATAATCCACCCCATTACGCACTGTGGTTAAATTACGCGCATTGCCTAATTGCATAATTTCGCCCTGCCCTTGACCCGGCGTCCAATCAGGGTGCGTCATACTAGCTTGACTAGCCATCAATGGCACTGAATACAGCAGGCGTTGTGTCAGAATCACTTGTTGCTGTACATAAGGCGTGGTCGTGTCTAAATCTAGCTCGACAATAATTTCTTGCGCCTTACCATTCGCACTAGATGTTGTAGGCGTTTCTTCTGAGCGAATTTTCAAAACTGGACTGGAATCATTACCGATACGGATCGCAGGAATTTCAAATTCCCCCGTATTTCGGGCAAACAAAGTTACTTGCCAGCTACTACTCTGGCTCATCTGCCCATTAATAAACTGCATATGGGTACTTTGCCCTGTACCCATAATGCGAAAATCTTTTTTCAAAGGAGAAAAATCTGGACTAGCACTAATAATCCCATCACTTGAAAAAGTCAGCGTAAAAGGCTCTCCCACAATCACAGGGTTACGGTCCGCTGTGACCGTCACTTCAGCCAGCGCCAGACCTACACAGCTCCAAATCAAGTAAACCCAAACTAAGTAGCATAATGGAAGTTTCACAAAACGCCTTACCATGCCTGCCCTCCTGATGGCTGAGAACCACCCTTTTGGCGATACTGGTATAAAAATTTGCGGCGCCATAAGCCAGCGGGATCATCGGGAATCCGCCTTAACCATTGCTCTGTGGCCTGTTGTTTTTCTAGTTCTTGTTGACTCATTGCTTGTTCTTCAGCTTTTTGGGGTGTTTCTACTTCTTCAGACGACTGCTCTGCATTGTTTTGCTCTGCTGGCTGTTGTTCTTGTTCTTCTAAAGCTTGCTCTTGTTTTTGCGCCTGCTCAGCTTCAGATGTGTTCGTTTCAGGTTCCTGTTGCTGATGATAACCTTGGCTGGATTCGCCCGTTTGCTCATTCTCACCAGAGGACTGGTTTTGCTGCTGACTGGATTCGGAAGAAGATGCTTGTTGTTGTGCTTTTTGCTGTTCTTGCTGCTGTTCTTGTTGTTTTTTAAGTAATTCTAGATTGTAACGTGCATCTTCATGCTGAGGATCGTGCATTAATACTCGTTCATAAACCGAGATAGCCAAGGGATACTTACCTTGTCGAGCCAAGACATTGCCATAATTATAAAGACTCTCCGGGTTTTCACTTTGGGAGTACAATTCAGCGGCCAATTCATAATTACCTGCCTTATAAGCGGCGGCAGCACGCCAGTCCTTATCTTTAAACAAGTGTTGAGCCTGTTCTACATCACCGTTTGCCATAGCAGCTTGTCCTTGCTGATCCGAGGTATACCAAAGCTTAGTCCAGATGGAAGCTTCTACCGTTTGTGTCTGTGGCAATAAAACAAATACGGCCAAAACAGCTAGCCAACCGCGTCTAAATAACAGCAAGGCAAGTGGCAAAATCAATACCACCAACCAAATTCCCTCATTGACCCAATGATCAATCTTGCGACCGGCGCCATCTTGTAATTGATCGGCGGCACTACCTATACTTTGCAAACGGTGGTTAAGCGTTTGAATATCCTGATCATCCAGTGTCGCTTCCATAAACTGCCCACCCCCTAACTGCGCCAGTGAGCTCAGAGCAGCACTATCCAGCTTGGGCATTACGACTTGGCCTTGACTATCTTTTAAAAAACCACCATGACGCAAAGGAATGGGCGCTCCCTCTGCTGTTCCAAATGCCAGTATAGAAACATTGAAACCGGCTTGCTTTGCTTGCTGAACTGCCTTTCGTGAGGCAGCCATATCTTCAGCACCATCCGTAAATGCCAAAATAGTGCCTTGGGAAACCCCCGCTTGTTGCAGTAGATTCAAGGACTTGAGCACTGCACTCTGCAAGGAACTACCTTGCACTGGCATAATATCAGGCGACAAGCCCTTCATCTGCGCTTCAATAGTGCGTATATCATCGCTCAAGGGAGAAACAATGAAAGTATCGCCAGCAAACACCACTAAACCTGTTTGACCGTCTTTACGTAATTGCAAAAAATCAATCAATTTAAAACGGGCTCTATCCAAACGACTAGGCTTCAAATCACGTGCATACATAGAGCTGGACAAATCCAATGCAACTACTACGGCTTGTTGTTGCCTAAACACAGGCATTTCTGCTTTTTGCCAAGCAGGGCCAGCCATGGCAATAATAGCCAAAGCAGCAATCAAACTAAAAACCAGCAGCGGTAAAATACGTCCGCGTTTTTCCTGACCACTCAAAACAAAAGGTGCTAACTCAGGATCAACAATTGAGTGCCAATGTGTATTATTGGGCTTAGGCCATAAACGTACGAGCCATAATAAAGGCAACAATATTAATAACCACAACCAAGCAGGATGCAGAAAGTGCAAAGTCATCATTTACTCTGCCTCCCAGCGTAATAAAAAAGCCAAAGTCGCCGACAATAAAGCCACTGCCAAAGGCCAACGGAATAACTCTTGTTTTGGACGCCAATTTTCAGCTTCCTGCTCGACTGGCTCCAACCGATCCAATTCAGCATAAATACGCTGAAACTCAGCCGTATTACGCGCGCGGAAATAAAGCCCCCCCGTCTTTTTAGCAATTGCTTTTAATAATGCTTCATCCAACTCAGCCGTTGGATTAATCAATTGAAAACCAAACATACTACGCGCTTGCTGATTTTCCGAACCAATGCCCACGGTATAAATTTTTAAGCCCAGTGACGCGGCCATTTCAGCCGCAGCCAGCGGACTCACCGTACCCGCCGTATTAGCACCATCCGTCATTAGAATCAAAACACGATTCTTTTCAGGACTGTCTTGTAATTGCTTCAGCGATAAACCAATAGCATCACCAATCGCCGTGCGCTCACCCGCCAAGCCAATCGCAGACTCATTCAGCAAAGCACGCACGGTCGTACGATCGAAGGTTAACGGTGCCTGCAAATAAGCCTGATCACCGAATAAAACCAGCCCTAAGCGATCCCCAGTGCGTCGCTCAATAAACTCACCTGCGACTAACTTACTCGCCATCAAGCGATCCACCGTACGGTTTTGTATGCGAAAATCCTGCTCCTGCATACTGCCAGACAAATCCACCGCCAACATCAAATCACGCCCCGAAACAGGCAAAGCGACATTTTCACCAATCCAAACAGGCCGCGCTGCGGCAACTAGTAAAGCGATCCACGCCAAAACAGCCAACGATAACACCCAGCGTATTAGCCAGCGATCGGTCACTTTACTTTCCGCCAACATAAAATCTTGCAAAAAAGGTACTTTTAGTGCCACACCCGCTTGGCGCTGTGCAGGTTTCATCAGCCGCCAAACCAATAAAGGCAAAGGCAATAACAGAAACATCCACCACCAAGTAAACTCATACATGGCGCTACTCCGGTAAGCCTTTCAACCAGTGACGTACTTCAGCCAGCAGCTCGCCCACATTGGCTTGTCCCGCAGCCTGATAAGGCATTTCGGTGAGTGCCTGCCGAAAGCGTCCAGCAAATACACCTCTATGCTTCCCCTCATCCAACAACTGCAACCAAGCATCACCAGTTAAACCAGCCGTCTTGCTACGACCGTAATGAGTCATCGCCACCCGCCGCAATAAAACGGATAAGGCTTTGATCAGAGCTGCTTGATCATCCCTATAATGCGTTTCAATCCGCTCCAACTCACGCCATGCCGGACTTAATAACTGGTTTCCTGAGCCAGTAGACTGTCTCCACATACGATGTACCCACCAAGCCAGCAATAATAAAATACTGAATGCCAGCAACCACCAACCCAATGCAGGCGGCCAGAAACCAATTTCTGGGGGTAAATGAATATCACGTAACGGCAAATTTTCTGGATTCAATGAGCTATCCCCCCACTCAATTTACGCAATCTGCTGATATGACTATCCTGCGTAGATAGATTGATCAAAGGGATACGATGCTTGCGCGAAAAATCCTGTAACAAAGTCTGCATACCTTGTTGACGCTGTTGATAACGCTCCCGCCATACACGCTGTTTTAAATTCAGCCACAAGCTACGCTCTCCATCGGTTACCTGTAAATGTCCCTGCTCTGGTAAATGCTCTTCAAAAGGATCACGTATACTCAATAAGGTAAGGCTGGATTGCCGATTAATCATCGCCAGTTGCTGTAAAGCCTGCTCATCTACTGCGCGAAAGTCACTCATCACATAAACTTGCGTACCCACATCCGTGACGCGCTGCAAACGCTGCCAACTTTCAAACAGAGATCGCTGGAAGCGCTTATTCGGTGCAGCAGTCATAAAAGGCTCATTGCTTGTGGCATCGGCCAAGGCACGCAAAAATTCCAACACTTTAGAACGACTACGTGTTGGCTTGAATTCCAAATGCTCACCATTTGCCAATTGCAACAAAGCCCCCACTCGATCACCATCAGCCAGGGTTTTCCACGCCAGAATACTCGCCAACTCAGCAGCAAGCACGGTCTTAAACCGTCCTCGCGTGGCAAAAAACATAGAAGCACGCAAATCAATCCAGACTAATACAGGCTTTTCACGTTCTTCCTGAAATACCTTGGTATGTACCTTGCCGCTACGTGCTGTTACACGCCAGTCAATGGTGCGAACATCATCGCCCGCCTGATAAAGACGAGACTCAGCAAAATCCATACCACGTCCTTTGAAAACGGAGCGATGCTGACCGACATAACGGGCTTGAGCATGCCGCTTGGCCAGATTCAGGGTACGAACCTGTGACTGTAAACGCAGCAAGGATTGTAAGGAGCTAAAAACCAGACCGTCGCCAGCACGCATCAGGGTACAGCCACCAAAGACAATAACTCATCAATCACATGATTAGAGGTCATACCATCCGCTTCAGCCTCAAATGTTAGCAACAGACGATGACGTAAGACATCATGTGCAACATTTTGTACATCTTCAGGACTGACAAAATCACGACCGCGTAACCAAGCATGCGCCCGTGCACAACGATCTAAGCCTAAACTTGCACGTGGACTGGCACCATACGCAATGCTGCCTGTCAGTGCTTTGCCATAACGCTCTGGTTGACGAGTAGCCAATACCAATTGCAATAAGTATTGCTCCACATTTTCCGCCATATACACTTCAAGCACTTCCCTGCGTGCCGCACGAATAGCTTCACGGCTCACTACAGGAGCTTCAAGCTGGTTTTCATGACGTATAGCCTGCATGGCTTCTTTACGCCCCAATAGCAAAATCAAACGCTCTTCTTCAGCATCAGGATAATCCACCACTACGTGCATTAAAAAACGATCCAATTGGGCTTCAGGCAAGTGATAAGTCCCCTCTTGCTCTATGGGATTTTGGGTGGCCATGACTAAAAAGGGATCAGGAAGTTTCCAGGTTGTACCGGCCACCGTAATCTGACGTTCTGCCATTGCTTCCAATAGGGCTGACTGCACCTTAGCAGGCGCACGATTAATCTCATCAGCCAAAATCAGATTATGAAACAAAGGTCCTTTCTGAAACTGGAAAGTACCATCATTGGGATGAAAGACTTCCGTGCCGGTAATATCAGCAGGCAGTAAGTCAGGGGTAAACTGTACACGATGAAAATCACCTTCAATGCCCTGCCCTAGCATTTGTATGGCACGGGTTTTTGCCAAACCAGGCGCTCCCTCTACCAGTAAATGACCATCGGCTAATAGCGCTATTAGCAAACGATTGATCAGCCCTTTCTGTCCTACGATTTTACGTTCAAGATAACGCGCTAATTTGTCAAAATTTTCTTTTTGGTTCATGCTCAATAGCGTTTGGTTAGAAGTGTACAGTAAATATACGCAGTATTGACCCAGATTCAAGTTACTAAAGGTTAATGATATGACACTACAAGCACAAATTGAGCAAAAACTGCAACATTCCCTGTCTCCCGAAATACTGGAAGTTCTTAATGAAAGCCATCTACATAAGGTGCCAACCGGCTCGGAATCACATTTCAAAGTAACTGTAGTCAGTGAACAGTTCGCTGACAAGCGCCTTGTTGCTCGGCATCGTATGGTCAATCAGTTACTAGCGGAAGAATTGAATGGAAAAATACATGCACTGGCACTGCACACACTCACGCCTGATGAGTATTTCGAGCGCGCAGGCAAGCTAGCCGATTCACCACAATGTCTGGGCGGGTCAGCCAATTAAAAGAGGATTCTGCTAAGCTGGCAAAGCTGGGTTGAGTCCGTTAAGTCTGTTGAGTCCAAGACAGCACTCACCCCATGCCATCTAATAACATCTGCAAATTGCGTTGCGCATTTTCATTACCTTGTTGAACGGCTGCACGCAATAACTGCTCTGCTTTGAACTTATTTTCTGGCACGCCTGAGCCCATAATATACAATACAGCTAAATTATTTTGTGCTTCCGAAAAGCCACTGTCAGCCGCTTTCTGATACCAGATAGCGGCTTGCTTGTAGCTCTGCGGCAAACCACGCCCGTCTTCATACAAGAGCGCCAAATTATGTTGGGCTTTGGGATAGCCTTGCCGCGCTGCTTTTAAATACCATGTAGCCGCTTGGCTTAAATCCCGCCTCAATTCTCCCGTGCCATCTTCATACATAATACCCAGCGTGAATTGGGCATAAACATCACCTTGAAAAGCAGCTTGTCTTAACTGCTTGGCAGATAAATGCGACATATCAGGTGCTTGGGCAGTCAGTTTCTCGACGGCAGGTTTGATAGATACACCCGCTGTCTCAGAAGCATCTTTTGCTAAATCCAAGCTTTGCCACGCTGGCTGCTCTGTTTGAGTATAGCTGGCAGGTGCCACTGGATGAGTGGGGCTAATATTCGACCTTGAGGGGGCTGCTTGTAATTGCATATTACCCAAGGCTAAACGAGCTGCTAAATGCCCCCGCGAAGCCGCCTGACCATACCAAAAACGGGCACGCTCCTGATCCTGTGGTACATATTGCCCATTGGCATACATCAAGCCCAAGCCATATTGCGCTTCCGTATTACCTTTTTGAGCTGCTTGCTCTTGCCAACGCAATGACACGGGCAAGTCGCCTCCTGCTTCATTCTTGCGCAACAATAAAGCTAAAGCATACTGCGCCTTATCATGCCCCGCTTCGGCAGCTTTCTGTAGCCAAGCCATTGCACGAGTATCATTTTGAGAAACACCTCGACCTCCCTGATACATCAGACCTAGCTCATATTGCGCTTCAATATCACCTTGCTGTGCCTTCTCTTGTAAAGTTCCTGCTTGGCTACTGAGATAATCAATGCGATTTTGCCGGTTGCGATACCAAGACGCTATGCCAGAGGGCTGCACCGCATGATTAACGGGTGGGAGTGGTTTACTAGGATGAGCGTCCGAGCGCGCTGCCCAAGGCGGAGCTTGCTCTTGCAAACGGAAAGGTAAAGTTGTATCAACTGCCCAAGCTGTATTGCCCCAAAATAAAGAAAATAGCAACAGACCAGCACCTGCTGCCATGAGCCGTTTGCATTTTATTATTATCATTATTCGCCCCAAGTAATAGCAAAAACTATAGCATTAGCATTGTTTTTATCGTGTTTATAACGCCAAGGCACTAAACTTTGACTGAACAAGTAGCGGTTAAAATAGTAGCCTAGACTTTCTGAAAGTTATCTAACCACTTTGAAACACGGTGCAAAGTTTTTTGCAATTGTTCACTCTTGACGGGCTTGGTCAAATAAGTTGAAGCTCCGGCAATAACACCTTGTACTTCGTCCAATGGTGAGGTTTTAGCACTCAGCATAATAATCGGTGTTTTCTTTAAATCAGGGCGCTGACGCATTAACTTGCAAGTTTCAAAACCATCCATTCCAGGCATAATAATATCCAGAAAAACCAAATCATAACGCTGTGCTGCCACTTTTAATAAAGCTTCTTCGCCCGTTTCTGCAAAATCAGTCCCTATACCGGCCTGACGCAGCTCAAGCTCAAGTTGTTTACGGATCGGCGCACTGTCATCAACCACTAAAGCATAATGATGGTAGCTGAGAGCGTTCTGTGTATTGTTGGGAAGAAGCACTGACTCACTAGCAGGCTGCACCCCTGTTTGTTTATTGTGTCCATCATTGTGCTCATTAGCTAGCCCGACTGTCGAAGCAGTAGTTTGTATTGCTATTGTTGCTTCAGTATGGCTAATTGCGGTCTGCTGTACAGCTTGTTGTGCTTGAAGCAGGCGCAAGGCTTCATCCAGAGTCCGCATGACCCGCGTGACCAATAAAGGACGTTGCAATAACACATCACAAGCTAAAGTATTGCCCGGATCAGCAATGCGAATCAGCACCCCCCTCCAGTCAGCGGGTAGCCCAAGTACTGGAAGCTCAGTTTGATCCCCTACCACCAACAAACTGGCCGCAGTTGCTTCCTGCTCTTGAAAGTGCAACCCCTGTGTCTGACTAAATGCCATCACCCGTTTGATCACCGCCTCATCCTTAGGGGGTAAATCAAACAGACAAATAGCTATGGTTTGTACAGTTTGTACTGTTTGCGGCATGAGGCCGTATTCTCCTTATTTAAAACCCGTGCGACAATCAAGTAAATGTTGTAGGTGCTCGCAGCAACCATTTTTGTAAATGCGCTTGCAATTCACTGAGTTGTACTGGCTTAGTTAGATAGCCATCGACTCCTACTTGAGCGGCTTGTTCTCGGTGTTTGCGCGTACTACGCGAGGTAATCATCAGCACAGGCAAATGTTTACGTTCGGGCCAGATACGAATAGCCTGGGTCATTTCCAAACCATTCATGCGTGGCATCTCCAAGTCAGTCAACACCATATCCATTGCAGTATGGTTCAAAACTTGCAGTGCATCCAGACCATCAACGGCTGTATGTACGGCATAGCCCATGCCTTCCAGCATTAATCGCATGGATTTGCGATTACTAAGTGAATCATCAACCACCAATAGCGTTGCTACATTAGGTCGCTCTCTGGCCAATAAAGCATTATGATCATCTTGCGCATCAAACGGTACTAGCTCACCGCTGTCCATATCTTGTAATAAACGCACCATATCCAATACAGGCGCTACCTTACCATTTACCAATACACAAGCGCCTTGTAGGCCAGGAATATAATCTAACCAAGGCGCTAGGGTCTTGATCACAATATCGCGTGAAGGCAAAATATCTTCAACATAAAAGGCATACGGCTGCGGCTCGTGACGCACAATCAAGAAAGTACAATCTTTAACTTCCTCAATAGGCTGCCCCACCCACTGCAATACATGCGCCAATTGCATGATGGGCAATTGATAGCGTTCTGTTTCTATACGCCAGCCCTGCTCGTCCAATATCTGCTGGTCGGCAGATACATACAATAATTGCTCAATTCTATCGGCTGGAATAGCTAATAACTGTCCCGCAGCGCGCACGACCAAAGCATGGGTTGCCATCAGTGTTTGTGGCAGCTCTATGGTAAAACAACTACCCTGTCCCGCTTGGCTACTTATGGCCAAGTGACCACGCAATCGGCTAACCGCAGCCTGTACGACATCCATACCGACACCACGTCCAGACACCGCATTCACATGATCCCGCGTGCTAAAGCCAGGCTGCAAGGTCAAACGCAATAAAGCACTGTCATCCAACTCAGCCTCTTCCTGTATCAAACCACACGCTATAGCGCGTTGGCGAATAAGCGTGTTATCCATTCCTGCGCCATCATCTTGCAGAGACAATTGGATATAATTACCTAAATGACTAAATTTTAGACTAATTATACCCGTTTCTGCCTTACCCTGCTCTAATCTGACTGCTGGTGTTTCAATGCCATGATCAACGGCATTGCGCAATAAATGCAATAAAGGATCGGTAATACCTTTAAGAATATCGCTATCCACCTGTAACTGTTGGCCTTCAACTGTGATTTCAGCCTTTTTGCCGGTCACACGACAAGTTTCACGCACTATTCGCTCTAAACGCGGGATCAGTGTACTCACAGGCATCATCCGCATACCTAGTATGGCTTCACTAAGCTGGCGCTGCACGCGCTGCTGCTGATAGAACTCGTCACGCATTTGTTGTACACATTGCTGCAAGTTTGCCGCCATTTCACGGCTGTCCGTCATAGACTCGGCCAACAAAGATACTGTACTTTGCACATCGTTATAGGAATCCATTTCCAAAGCATCAAACGTAGTGGTATCCAGTTGACGCTGGCGTTGGCTGGGCGCATTTTGTTGCTCTAATAAGGCTTCCAGTTCATCTAGGCGTGAACGGACTTGTTCATCCTGCCGGTACAATTGCCGCCCTAACTGTAGCCCCTGATTTAATAGTTCTGCCGTCTGGCTCATCGAAGCAATCAATTCACCCGTCAAATTCAATAAGTGTCGCATGCGTGATTCCGTCACGCCCTGTGACAGTGGCGCAGCAAACGCCTGCGTTACAGCTTGATCAGCAGTAAACTCGTCAGACTCGTCAGCATGATGACCCACTTTTTCCAACAATCCGGTTAACTGTTGTAAAGACAGTGGTGCTTTCATGGCGACAGGTGGCACTTCAACCTCCTGTTGTTCGCTCAAACGTTGATGCCACTGCTGCAACTCATGGCGTAAAGGCCAATAGACTGCTGGCAAGGGTAGCTTGGCTTGTAAATGCTCAAATAAGCTTTCCAAACAGTCAGCAGACGATTCCAGTAAAGCGCTCAGACCTTCTGGTACAAGCTGCAATGGATAAGCGAGCAAGTCCTCTAAATCATGCGCAAAAACAGCCAAGGCCTCTGCTCCCACAACGCCGCTGGAACCTTTCAGGGTATGTAACAAGCGACTGGCTTGATTTTTTTGCTCTGGCGCTAATGAGCCTTTCGCTAACAAACGAATTAAATGAGCTGCTTCGGTAATATGTCCCGGCGTTTCCTCTAGATAAGCGGCTAATAATTCCGGGTGAATATCATCCGCAAACTGCAAGACTGTCTGGGTTTCTTGGGTTTCCTGATTATCTGCTGCGTCAGTTTGCAAGGTTGCCACTGTTTGCACTGCATCACTGCTATCTATCTCATCTGCTGGCAAACGCAAACTCAACAGAAAGTCTTGCAAAATCGGCATCGATAAAGCTTCAGGCCAAGCATCATCTGATAGCGCCGCACTTAATAAAGGTAAATGCTCAGCATCACCTGAATCACGCAAAACCAGCGCGGTTAATTCCAACCAATTGCTTAAGCATCCCTCTGCTAATAAGCGGGCGCTGTCTGTATGCTTGAAAAGCTTGCGCCGACTGCTTATCAGCGCCGATAATTCAGGCCAACCCAACATTGCTGCCGTTGCCTGCAAACGTCCATACTCCTCATCTGCCAACTGTAAACGCTCGGTCTCAGTCAAGCTTAGATTGATTTGAAAGAGTTGTAAGGCAGCTTCTTCCAACTCTTCAGCAAAGCCCAGGCGTTCTTCTTCAATACGCATATCCATACGTTATTCCCCTGTTGGCAGACTTGACTGATTTAGGTATCCAGCTTAAAAACATTCACTGAACTGACCAGTTGTTGACCGTATTTAGCCATGTTGCCTGTCAGGGAAGTTAATGCTTCCAGCTCCCGTCCGGTGGTTTGTGTTGCCTCTAAAATACGCTTGGCTCGGTCTTGCAACTCTTGACTAATATGCACTTGCTCTACGGAATCAGCAGCTATTTGCTCCACGGCCTTAACGAGTTCAATGGTCGCTGTCAAGCTAGCTTGCATTTGCTGGGCGGCCTCCTCAGCTAGTTGTGAACCGCCGACCACCTCAGCAATGGTCTGATCCATATTCGCAATGGTTGTATTCGCTTCTTGCTGGATATTGAGCACCAACACACTAATCTGATCGGTAGATTCCCGTGAGTTTTCAGCAAGCTGTTGAATTTCTTCAGCAATCACAGAGAAACCACGTCCAGCCTCACCCGCAGCAGTGGCTTGCATATTGGCATTCAAGGCCAAAACGGTCGTGCGTTCCGATACATTATTAATTATGTCTATAATGCGGGAAATCTCCTGAGAACGCTCACCCAAACGCTTCAGACGTTTCGCCGTTTCCTGCACTGTGTCACGAATACCAGCCATGCTGTCCAATGTTCGGCTGACCGATGCTCGTGCTTGCCGAGTTGCCACTGAAGTCGAATCAGCGACAGTATTCGCCTGCTGTGCTGATGCTGCAATAGAGTCTAAGCGTTTAACGATGACGGCTAATTGCTGTGCTGTTTCCTGCGCCTCATGTTGTTCCAAAGCGGCCAACTCATTCACGGACACAGCATAACGATTCACTTCCTGCGAAGATTTTTCCACTGATACAGCCACCTCGCGCACTTGCAGCAAGACATCTGCGGTATCTTCCGCCAATTGATTAATCGCGTCTGCCAAAGGCCCAGTGGCATCCTCAGTGACCTTAGCTCGCACTGTCAAATTACGTTCGCTCAAATCAGCCACTGCTTCCAATAGAGCAAATACGGATTCATTTAAACGTTGGTGTTCGGTATTAATACGCCGTTGCGTTGCAATACGATCCTCAACCATACTATCAAATGCCATTCCCAATTCGGCCAGCTCATTACGCCCTGACAGTTGTACCCGCGCATTCAAATCACCGGCAGAAATGTCCCGAATCGTGCCTATGAGACGGTTAATATGATGAGCGATAGAACGATAAATCAGTAAACCCAATAATGCTGCTAAGGTCATACCTACCAAAATCAACACCACCGCGCTCACTAAAAAGCGCCGCGCATCTTGATTGGCCAAATCAAATATGGTGTGGGTGCGGCGCAGATCCTCATCGACTTGTTGTTGCAAACCTTCTTGTAGCGGTAGAACAGCCTCCCCCAACTGTTCTTTCAGATAAGTCTCCAAAGCCTCCGGTTCACCCCGTTCCAATAAGCGAATGCCTTCACGCAACATCGCATCAAGCGCTGCTGTTCTTTCTAAAGTTAGCTTAATGCGCTCACGCTCTGCTTCGCTATCGACGGTTTCCAACAATTGCTGACTGGCTTCCCGATAATGTGGCAATAACACTTCTCGCAAACCTTGCTCAGAAATTTTCAAGGTCTCCAAACCCTGTTCCCATTCCAGTGAACCTTGTGTCACCTTGTGCAAAAGTAATAAATAATCCTGTTGGGTGCGTAAGATGACCGTATTACCTGTTTCTATCAATGCCAAACGATTACGTAAGTCATTCAAGACCAGTTGATTCTTATTCAAGGCAAAAATAGCACCGCTACCAATCAGCATTAGCAACATCAGGGGAACCAATACCAACACATAAATACGCTGAGCGACGGATAAATTATCCAACCAGCCCGCTTTTTGTGTTTCTAGGTTTACCTCATTCATTCCTTCTATCCTTTTGATTTGAGTCTGTTAGGTAGCACTCAATTTTATTTTCTGCTGCGGCTAATTAATTGAAAAAGGCGCACATGATCAAGCTCTAATACCAAGCCTTGTTCTTCATCTTGCCAAGCACGATGTACCCAACCGGGCAAATCTTGTAATGATTCATAAGGATGATCACTGCTGGGCATTGCAAGCTGTTTAGGCAATTCATCACAAGAAACCACCGCCGGTACAAACTGTTCCGGGTGTAGCCATAATAACTGTTGCTTACCTTGGGCAGGGCTACCCAGCAAAACTTGGTGCATATTGATGACTGGAAATAAATCACCGCGCACACCCACTAAACCCGCACACCAAGAGGGTGCAAAGGGAAGTCGCTGAATATCCTTACGGGTCAATAACTCAGAACGCACGCCAGGCTCTAGCAATAGACGATATTGCCCGACACGGTAACTAAAACGCAGATTGGATGAAGACGTGGGATATGCAGAGCTGTTCATAAGGTTTCTTAATAAAATTGACTTGTTTATTGTCTTAGTGTAGCCAGTTTTTGCAAAACCGTGTCTGCTGAAAAAGGCTTGACTATATAAGCATTCGCCCCTAGTTTTTCAGCCCACTGAATATCAACTGGATTCGCCTTACTGGAAACCATAATAATCGGGATATGTTGAGTAGCAGGATGACGACGCAGATAACGGCAAGTTTGATAGCCATCACCATCTTCCATAATAATATCCAGAAAAATAATGGATGGCAGGTGTAGCACAGCCAGCTTTTTGGCCTTATTACCTGAATTGGCTAACAACACCTCAAAACCCACATCTTTGAGGATATGTTCCAAATGAATACGCTCTGTCTGTGAGTCATCCACAACAAGCGCTATACCTTGACTGTCCTCTTTCACTTTTTTTACTTTGGATGCGCTCTGCTGCCCGGGCTGTATTGCACCGCCACCACTGACCTCATCGCTTGATTGATACACTGCCTTGCCAAATTTACTAGGCATCCATACTGTGTGGGTTTGCATAAACCAATATCCCTATTCAAGTGATTCAAAATCAACTGCCAGTGCAGCCAAACACGCTTGTCCACTGTGATCGCTTTGGATCATAGTCAATTTCCACCCAAATGCAAAGCGTCACACGGCGCTATCCAGTTTAGCTTATAGACAAGCTAGCGCTGCCTATTGTTTGCCCAGTTTAATTCAAGCATAATGCTTGACTGAATGTTTGTCAGGCAAAGCATTAACTTCAATTACAAACAAAGGAGAAACAAATATGGCCGAGTGGCGCAAAGTAGCAAAAGGTTTCGCATTAGGCGACGGACACATTAGCACTAAAGAAGTCGATATGTTGCGTGAACTAGTTCTGAAAGATGGCGACGTTAGCCAGAGCGAATTAAACTTCCTCAAAGAAATCAAAGCCGAAGCAAAAACTGCGGTCAAGGTGCTAGACGACTTAATAGCTGAATGTGAAGAAATGCTTGCCAAGAAATAAGCCTTTATTTCTTTTTACATCCGCCACCTCCCTCATCTCCAACTTTTAAAAGAGAATGGGGGAAGTGATAGCGGAACTACGCATATAAAAGATAGTCCTTACGCTCCTTTAGCCAAGCTTGCTCATCCTGAGTAGCTAGCTGTTCCATATCACCAATCTCAGCTTGTTGATCATCAACCCACTCTCGCAAGAGCGGCGAACCATTAATAACATCAATTGCCAGTCTGTTAAATTCGTACTCATACGGAAAATTTCGCCACAATACATAATCAGGCTGCAACTGACGCCAAGCTTTAAAAGCTAATAGCTGCAAACGCCAAGGACGGAAGTATTCATGTTGATAAGCCTCATTTTCTACATGAATCTGTATGCCTGCGCATAATTGCCCTTGATGTTTGTGAAAAGTGGGTTCGAACCAACATTCACGCAAGCGACAGCCTCGTAACCACTGTGGTGCCAAAGCATTCATTTGCTGAATTAACTTACGCGGTGCCAAATCAGGCGCACCAAATAATTCCAAAGGGCGGGTTGTACCACGACCTTCTGACCATGTCGTTCCTTCCAACATGACCGTACCAGCATAACAGCGTGCCATAAACAAATTAGGTGCGTTTGGGCTAGGATTAATCCAATTACGCTGCAACAAAGGCCAGCCATAACCAGGCGCATCAACAGGTCGCCAAGCTTGCACACTGATGACTTGATAATCCAGATTCAGGTTCAAGGTTTTCACAAACCACTGCCCTATTTCCCCCATAGTCAGGCCATGCCGCATTGGCATAGCCCCCGCACCGACAAAACTTTCCCAACCCGTCCGCAAGCTTAAACCTTCGACTGGGCGACCAACGGGATTAGGTCTATCCAATACCCATACCGCTTTACCCTGTGCCGCAGCAGCTTCCAATACATAGCGCAAAGTCGTAATAAAAGTATAAATACGGCAGCCCAAATCTTGTATATCGACCAATAAGACATCAAATGTATCCAACATGGCCGCAGTAGGACGGCGCACTTCACCATACAAGCTGAAAACAGGAATCTGATAAAGAGGATCAATATAATCAGCAGACTCCACCATATTGTCCTGCTTGTCACCGCGAATACCATGCTGTGGCCCAAAAGCGGCGCTGAGCTTAATATCAGGCAGAGCGGCCAAAGCGTCTAGTGCATGCTCAAGTGTGTGCGTGACAGAAGCAGGATGAGCCAATAAAGCTACCCGCTGACCTTTTAAAGGAGCACGTAATGCAGGTGATGCCAAAAGGCGATCTAGTCCAGTTTTTAGCATAGTTATCATTGTCATTTAGAGAAGGTATGAGCCTAGTTTAGCCGATTGCATACTATTTGTCCGAGCTATCCAGAATCTGACAAAACTAGTACGCTGATGAAAGTCAGCTTATCTCTGATAAAGCGTGCGTCATCTTACTTTTTCACTAAGGTCTTCACTTGCGCTAAATCTAATCTGGTCATTTGTGCAATAGTCTTTAGGTTTAAGCCATTCGCGTGTAGATTTTGGACAACGGTCGCCATGCCTTTAGTTATGCCTATTTCCTTACCCTCTTGCCGTCCGATCTCCAGACCTTCCTCCAAGCCCTCTTGATGTGCCGTGTCATAAGCATTCTTTAAATCTCGATAATATTTAATGCTGTCTTCATAGGCTTTACGCTCACCGGGGGTGAATTGTGCCAGTTGTGCAATGGCGAAAGTACGCTGGAAGATGTCTTCACCAAATAGTTTTTTGAAACCAAAATCGGTGAGTGGGTTGAGGTAGACGGCTTGCATGGCGCTATCCTTGACTAAGCAGTTGGTTCGAGTTTAGCAGTTTTTGCGGCTTGGCACACCAAAGAGCTTACCCATCACACCCGATAGAAGCTGACAGTGCAGTTTGCCAAATAAACCGGATGTTTGGAATGGTTTCTTTTGTTGGTGCCTCGTTGGGATTTCTAATACAAATTTTTGGCTAATGACTGAGGGCTTATTGTTATGCTGGTTCAAATGGCGATTGCTGATGCTTACGGTGCTAGTTTTGAGTTTCAGGATCAGGACTTTGTAGATGCTCACAATACAGGCAGCAGCTATGCAGTAGGCAAAAGAGGACTGGATAAGGGGGCTTATACTGACGACACCCAAATGAGTCTTGCCCTAGCTGAATTATTGCTTGAAAAAGAACAATGGTCGCGCTTTGACATTGCCGGAAAATTTCTTGAAGTGTTTAAACGTGATCCGCGTCTCGGTTATGCCAGTGGCTTTTATAACTTCCTGCAACATACCCATAGTGCTGAAAACTTCTTAGCTACTATCCGCCAAAACAGTACAAAAAGCGGCGCGGCCATGCGCGCAGCACCTTTAGGCGTAATTGCTAATGTGGATGCGGTAATAGGCAAAAGCTATCTGCAAGCTTCCATTACTCACAATACACAAGAAGGGTTGACTTCTGCTACTGCTACCGCGCTTGCCAGTTACTATTTTTATCATGAGCTTGGAGATAAAAAAGACCTCCCCCATTTTCTGAGCGGCTTTGTATCCGGCGACTGGTTCACCCCTTGGCGTGGTGTGGTGAGCGTGGAAGGAATGGACTGCATACAAGCAGCACTCACAGCCATACAACAAAGCAACACCCTTACTGAGTTACTAGTAAACTGTGTTGCTTTCGGTGGAGATACTGACACAGTAGCGGCTATTTCTCTAGGCATTGTGAACACCAGCAGCCAGTTTGAGCATGATTTATCACCGGCCTTATTTCATGAACTGGAAAATAAGCAGTATGGGTATGATGACCTACTAGACATAGAGAGAAAACTGTATAAACAGTATCCTAAAAAAACCTCCATACAAGATGAAGTTAGAAATTCGACAGCGTGCTCACACCTTTAAAGCTCCAGAATAACACTGAATTCCTCACCCTCATCTAGAAAATTGACTGATTTACCCAACTGTTTTGCCTCTTGATAGACCATTGGCAAGCCACGACCCAATCTATCCATATACCCCAAATTCTCCATTAGTTTTACCAACAAAGGATTACGGGCAAAGCTGGTGCCTGTCGTCAATTTAGATATTTTAACCGTGTTGGGTAAACGTCCGGGGCTAATAAACTCAATACGGTCATCAAACAGGAATACTCTTATCTGTGAACCTACGATGCTGTAGTTTCGATGAACACAAGCATTAACTAACAGTTCTCTCAGAACCTTATCAGGGTAATTAGGCTGATTAACCCTTTTTGCACCTATTATATCCGACGGTATCGGAATATTCGCTTTAAGGGCAGATAAAGTATTATCAATTTGCATAGGCAGTGGGCCTAAGAATGTTTTTTTATCTCTCAAAGCTGAATTAATTTTAGTCCCTTCAAAGACAGCCAAAGAGATACCAGATTGCCTCAGATGATATTCAGGGGTAATTCCAAAAACCAATAAACCACCCACCGTAGGGATGAGATTTTCACTGGCAATATCACTGGCACTAATCAATCTGTTTCTTTCTTCTTCCTCTTCATTGAGAAAATCAATTCGATAGCGGGAGAAATAATCACCGATAGCCGATTGGTTCAGATGCTTAAGCTGAGCACCACCCACCTCCACGAGGTCATAGTGAAACAATCCGGCGGCTTGGAACAGCCGAGTCAGTTCTTCACGGGAGGCGATTCGTTTGGTTGACCCGACTCGGATAAAGTAACGGTTCTTAGACGTGTAATAAGGACGATCAGCCCCTTTTGGAATACTAACGCGCGCCACCTGCACAGATTTTCCGTCACTATTCACAAGCTCTATACTTGTGTAAGCCGGACGTATAGGTGGGATCACAACTGTCCGGCAGATATTCATTACATCTTCCTCATAACTACGGGATAATCCCACCGCGTTACCGTCATCATCAACACCTAACCAAATATCCCCCCCTTCGCCATTAGCAAAGGCAACCACTTCCTCTGCCAAGGCTTGCGCAGAAGTCTCTTCGCGTTTGAACTCGATATACTGATTTTCAGTTTTCGGAATCATTTGCTCATACCTCACTTTACCTAATGCAAGGTGCTAATATTACGTTTCTTAAAGTTATTTTGCTCTGTTCTAGTCATGATTCAAGCAAAATGATTGCTTTCTCAATAGGTTGGTCAAGCATCCCTTATCCTCTACAGTTGCTGACATTCCCTGACAAAACTCAGCAAGCGCTGACAATGCCCAGACAGAAAATTAAACAGTAATTTGCTATCATCACGACCCACGACTAATCGAATGAGACTCACACTATGCAACTGAACCCTTTATACGCATTACTCCTGAGCAGCCTGTTGGTATTTGGCTGTTCTGATTCAAACGACTCAGGCTCCAATACCGGAACGGGTACTAATACCGGAACGGGCACCAATACCGGGACAGGCACAGGAACATCTGCCTGTGCAAAAGACATTACTAAGGGAGCAGCTCTGGGTATTACTGCTCTGCCCTCCTCAGCCAGCAGTGCCTATAAAAAAGCACTGTGTAAATACACGAAAGTCACCGCTCCCAATGGCAAACCGATTCATATTTACGCTCAGGATAAAATCACCAACGAGCAGATGATTCGGGCGCGCAGCATTCTGGAGTTCTACCTGACCAATGTACCGGGTTCCCAGTACGGTGCGGATAAAACAGCGATTGCCAATCAGATGGCGAATAATAATGCCGAGCTGGTACTGCTCAACGGCTCGGATACCGGAAATCCGGCGGTCAATGGAGGACAACCACTCTACCAGACCGAAAATGTGGTTGAGGGCAGTACGGCTTACATTAACAACGATTATGCCAACCACCGGGATGC
>PDWJ01000415.1_pt1 | contig 64941 bp, 66 predicted proteins | sample 1430881 | NCBI WGS metagenome assembly PDWJ01 (sample SAMN01162460, study PRJNA174530) | Oral metagenome, whole genome shotgun sequencing project. | biome: Marine environment; feature: Marine mammal; material: Swab sample of the gingival sulcus; isolation source: swab sample of gingival sulcus... | reverse complement strand
AAGATTGTTGAAGAGAGTAAGGGTCTTCCTTTCTTCCGGGATTAAGAGGATTGCCGGACAGTAAATTAAACAAGTTGTCATTGCTGCGCCCGACCTGCTTGACAGAAAGAGGATAAACCATCTCTGCTGCCCGTTTATAAAAATAGTAGGAAAAATACCTTGTCATAACCTGAGGAGAAAGGAAATCTTGTTTTTTATCTTCCCCAAAAATTCGCCACGAACTATCAATGCCTTGACGAATATCTTCCAGCATCGAAATATTTTCTTTTTCCGGGTTTATAACAAAGACTTCTGCTACCGTTTTCTGTTTTCCATTTCTGTTGCAGCGTCCTGCTGCCTGAGCAATGGAATCAAGACCTGCGAGAAACCGAATAACAACATTAAAATCAACATCAACACCGGCCTCAATAAGTTGTGTAGAAACAAGAGCATTTCCCTTCTTTTTGAATTGATTGCATATCAGATCTGTAATTTCATCTATGTTCCAACCGCCGGGTTTGCATCTGTTAACAATTTCAACTCTTTTTAATTGATGAAAAAGCCGAGACACATCAGGAATAATTTCGTTTTCCGGCGGGATATTCAAGCTGCCAAACCTGTTACTTTCCTTGAGATTGTCGAGCAAAGGTTGTGTTGCCGTACATAACACGGCTGTCGTCCTGCAATGTGCCGTAAGAAAATTAAGAGCGTTATTAAAAAGATGAACACATTTTACGGGTAGACATTGAATTTCATCAAAAATGATTACGCTGTTTGCCAGATTATGCATCCTTCGTGGTCCACGGGTTCCGCCACCAAAAAGGGTTTCAAGAAACTGCACCATAGTGGTAAATATAATTGGAGCATCCCAATTTTCTGCAGAAAGTTTAGAACGCCAGGTTTGTTTCTCTGGTTCAAGATTTGAATGATGCTCTAATACCCAAGGGAAAGGATCGTCGTCATGTGCCAGAATGCCTTGTATTTCTTTTGCATTCTGATCGATAATTGAAGTGTATGGAATAACATAAATAATATGGTCGAGACCATGCTTTTGGGCATGATGAAGAGCAAAACGCATGGATGCAAGAGTCTTTCCACCACCTGTTGGTACCGTAAGAGAGAAAATTCCCTGAGGGGCAGAGGCTTTCTGGTGACAGACATCGGAAATATCTTTGCGAATTTCGGAGATATGCGGTTTTTGTGAATCAAACGATGGTGTAACAGCGAATGTTGCAAGTTTTACATCAAGACGTCTTATCGCTTTATCCCAAAGAATCTGCCGATCCTGGCTTATTCTTTTTTCCCTGTTTTCAGGTGTTTCAAAGTCGGCACTGTCAATACGGTCTGCATCAATCAAGCAGCTGAAAAGAAAGCGAGTAAGTAGACCAAGATGGAATTGTTTGATATGTAATTGCGTTGAATCCAGGGCAGAATTTGTAGGCGGAGCAATCTCTATAATTTTCTTTCCCAATTTTTTTAAGATGGCAACGGAAGAAAGTGCTTCAAGGGCGTGCAGAACTTTTTTATCAGCCCGTTTTAAACACTCCTGAAGATGGGTCTTTTCGTCATGCTTTTCTATTCTTTTCTGGAATAAATCCTCTCCATCGTCAGGCTTTAAACAATCAATGAGTCCACCGTGGTGTGACGCGAGACAAACCGCAAGAATTTTCCCCATTGCTTCGCCTTCTGGTCCGTAGCAGCGAAATTTTTGCCAAATCCATTGCGCTCCTGCTGTGGAATGATCAATTTTTCCCTTCAGGAGCTTGGAATCAACATAGCCATCATCAAGATCGGGGTCAAAGAGACCCGAGCCTGATTGAATATAATTTTGAAATGATTGGCTATACTTGCCAAGGTCGTGGAGAACCCCTAGAAGTTTTCCAATTTCACTCAAGCCAATTTTCTGTGCAAACTGACCACATGTTTTCCCTGTACCCAAAAGATGGGCATGTACCATTTGTTTTTGGCGATCAGATTGTCTGTAATGTGCAATAGATTGAAAGGACATTCAGCCCCCATTTATTATCGCAGATATCTCTAGCTAAGCAAACTAAGAAAACATTTTTCTGATCTTTGAAAATTGTTGCAGATCACTACAGCCAAATAAGATTTCCTGTTATATTGAACAGATCAACAATGATCTTGCAACGATAAAGTGGAGCCGTAGTTAAGCTCCTTTTCTCATATGTCGCCCTTGCTGCTCATAGAGAGATGGAGCAATGGAACCGTTTGTTAAATGCTTTCTTTTTCGACTATGATAGACCTCAATATACCAAAAAAAGAGAGCGCTCGGCCCCTTCCTGAATCTTGTACTTCATGTAGTGCACAAGTTGGGTTTTCAAAAAGTGAAAGAATGATTCTGCAACAACATTATCCCAACAATTACCACGGCGGCTCATACTGTGGACAAACCCTTTATTCTTTAATTTTTTTCGAAAATCTGTACTGGCATATTAAATACCTTGATCGCTGTGAATAATGAACCCATCTGAAGGATTTCTTTTAAGAATGGATTTATTGAGAGATCGTATTGTTGAATGACGCTCAAGAAAATCACTCAGATCCCAGCCAACGACCATTCGTGAAAATAAAGATTTACTAACGCTTTCTTTGCCTTGCTATTTAACGGATTAGATGATAATACTTTTCTTGTATAATCGTATATTTCTTGGTAGAATACCCTCTTTCTTCGGAAACAATAACCGGATATATCAATATGAGTGCAGAAAAAGATATACTCAAGGAAATACCTGATTCAAAACCGGTCAGAATTTTTTTACCAATAATCGACAGTAAAGAACGTTACCGTCTTCAATGCGTTTATCAAAAGACCGTATTTCCTCGTTTCAATCTGCTGTTCAAAGCCGGGACCCTGCCGGTAAAAGCGATTGACTGCACACAAAACTGCATAGTCAGCATCGACAAGGGTGGTCCGTATCTTTCCCTTGAAGCCCAGATCGTATCAATCACGAACAGCCAAACACTTGAAATGATCGTTCACAAAATGATCAATCATGAACAGATGCGCGAGTTTTTCCGGGTTGACACAACAACCCGGGTGATTGGTAAATCGTTTCAACCGGAGTTTTTTGGAAAAAAAGAAAAACCATGGTGTCTCCAGGGGCAAACCATCGATATCAGTGGCAATGGCATTCTTGCATCCTTCTCCGAACAGCCACCGATGGACGACCAGATTCGTCTGGAAATCACGCTGCCAACAACGCCACCAGAGCTCATCAAGGTATTGGCCCGGCCGGTTCGCTCTCTGCAGGTTGCCGACAACCAGTGGGATGCCGCCTATTACTTTGACGATATTTCGGATGAGGATCGGGACAAGATCATCGGCTGCTGTCTTGTCATTCAGCGTCGTATGTTACAATTAAAGGTCAACGTAAAAGACCAGGAGAAACTCTAATAACCGTCACCTGTTATCGTGTCCACAAATCGAACCATATCAATCATAAAAAAAATAAAGGACAGTGAGTTTGCAACGTTACGCATAAAAGACACATACAGCGAACCGATTGATATTGACTGTATCTTCAAAGAGTACGAACCACCGTCCTTTTTTCTGGTATTTCCGCCAGACACCTTTCCTGCGGATCTGGATGCAGGCAAAAAATGTACCGTATCCATCAAATCAGAAGAGGATCCTGTTGTCTTTACTACTGTCATAACACGGCAACAAGGAGACCGTACCCTTGAAATGAAAGCAGTTGATACGGTTGATCCGATATCACTTCGTGAATATTTTCGCGTCTTTTTCCAGACAACCATAACTGCATCATATGAACCTTCTCATCTTGACTCAAAAGAAAAAGCCTGGACCATGAAAGGAGATTCCGTTGACCTTTCCGGTACCGGTGTTCTGGTCATCTTCCCTAAAGAGCCTTTGAACAAACATAATATTTTTCTTGATTTCGATCTCCCGGCAACCGGCAAATCGGTACATTGTATCGCCCGAATTGTCCGAACCAAACGGATCAGAAAATCCCGCTATCAGGTTGCACTGCACTTTGAGCATATCACCCGTAAACATCGTGACCTGATCATTACCGCCTGTCTTCAGGAACAGAGAAAGCAATTACGGGAACGAATGGAAAGCAGCAATTCGTGAAGGAGGAAGGGGCAGATCACCAACCATCCGTTTTTACGACTTTTGCATTAAGATTGTTGCTCATCATGTCGATATTGTTTTATGCATACGATAACCCCGCCACCATCAATTTCGGGACTGGGATCATCGACTTCAGGACAGACTGGCCAGAAACAGTCCCATACCGATCATGCCAAGACCGCTCTCTTTACCTCTACTCTTGGCAAACCGCTATCAACTGACGGTTTTATCCTTGATATCGGCGCCAGCAGAATTACCACCAATTCTAAAACAGAGCTGAGCATCGGCCAACAGCTGCAGCTGAAGGCCACCATGCTGCCCCAATCTTCAAAAACACCATATGAAGGTGCATCTAAAGAAGTCCTCATCAAGGCAACAATCCTGGAATCGCTCTCAGAAAACCGTTTTTTACTTGATATTGGCGGAACCAGAATCATCGCCCAATTCAAGCAGCCAATTAAAAGCGGACAACAATTACAATATGAAATCAGCTCACTCCTTCGAGAAAACAGCCCGGACCCAAGCCGTCCAGACAGCCAGCAGATGGAAACAGCCGTCGTTACTGAAAAGCTGTCGGACAACAGATATGTCCTTAAGACAAACAACAACCGAATAATCGTTGATTCAAAGACAGCTCTTCAAATCGGTCAAAGCCTTGAGCTCGATGTTACCGGTACGCAGCCAGACAGATCCACCACCACTATCCCGAATCCGTTTTCCCTTCTTGCCGGTAAATCCCTGCCGCTTCTACACAATAGCCTTCAGATCTCAACACTGTTTTCAACATTACAGCAAACACCGCTCTCCCCACCATTGTCACCTGCGGCCATTAACACACTCGAACTGTTCCTGCCACAAAACAATCGGCTGATCACCGACACTGAGCCACGTGGTACCTTTGTGAAGGAGATCGTTCACCGTCTTGGCATCAATCTTGAGCCCCTGCTTGCCCGGCAAGATACGAAAAATGCAGCTGCCACCTTAAAAGCAACACTGCTCGAAATTGTTAACACCTTTAAAGAATCAAAAACGGTCATTGAACAGGCGGGCACATTGCTGTCAACCATAGAAGCCCATCAATACGCACAACTTCAACTGAACCATCAGGATATTCTGCTTTTTCCACTGCCATTTTCCTTTATCAACTACGGCTATCTGATGATCGAAAACTACCGTGAAGGAAAAAGCGGGAAAGCCGAAAATGATCAGATCTCTTTTTCACTGCATCTTTCAATGAGCGGTCTCGGGAATATAAAAATCTGTGTTCATAAAAAGAACAATGGCCTTTATATTCAATTTTATCTTGAATCAGAAGAGAAAGCCGCTTTTTTGTCTCTGTTTCAAGAGAAACTTAACCAGCTCATTTCCTCGAACAATCTTCAGTCGGTAACCTTCTCGACAGGCGCAGAAAAACCGGAGAAGGAGCTGATCAGAAAAATGTTTCCAAATCAACAGTCAATCCTGAATACCACCATATAATGTATGAATCCATCGCCCAACAAGACCGATAAAGCCGTCGCAATTCTCTACAACAAAGAGCAGGCAGCGGCCCCGCAGGTAATAGCCTCCGGACGCGGAAACATAGCGAAAACCATCATAGAAACAGCCAGAGAAGCCGGGATACACATTCAGGAAGATCCGGATCTGACGGAAATCCTGATGGGAATCCCTCTTGGCAATGAAATTCCGCCTGATTTATATCAGACCGTTGCCGAGCTTCTCGCCTTTGTTTATCAGATAAATGACAAATTCAAATCAAAATTGAGTTGAACCGTTGCCAACGATTGCGTAACGACACCGGTTCTGCACCTGTTATTACAGTAAATTCAGTGCGATACATGATTGCTTCATCGATCAACCGTACATTTCAAGCCGCGCTCCATCTGGGTTTTCTGAAGATTTGTACGCAACATTCCTGCCGGTATCAACAAACCAATACCACACTCATGTTCTCTGATTTCAAGCTGCTCTGGATCTCACACCTCTTTGATCAGGACCCGTCCGCTACTGAATCCCTGGCCCACGACCTCTTGTAATGACCAGTATTCCCGCGATGTTGGCGCGTACACAAAAGGATTGACCTTATCTATAGCCGGAAGACCTTTGGCATTAAGAACAGTTTCATCGGCCTTGATCCCTACGATCTCGCCGACAAATTGTACATGACCGCCAATCTCAACCACATGCCGTACCTCGCATTCGAAGATGAGGGGGAATTCCTCGACATAAGGGGCGTCAACGAGCTCTGACCGTGTTGCCGTAAGACCTGACACCGTGAATTTATCGGTATCCTTGCCGCTGACGATACCAAAATAATCGGCTTCTTTGAGATATGTAACCGAAGGGATCGACACCGTATAACACTTACGGTGCATCAAGGCTGCATAGCTGTGCGTAACCTTGCGGACGCTTACGGTCAAATGTGGCGGCACGGAACAGCAGATACCGCCCCAGCCAACGGTCATGATATTTGCCCGACCTTCCTCATCATAGGTACCGACACACCAGGCAGGCGCGGGGCAGGCATAGGTCCCCGGGTCAATGCGTTTCTTCATGGCAACACTCCTTTTTATAAGCTGTTGAATTGTTCATAAAGCCAACCGATATGATCATAAACTCATTTTCCGCTGCTTGGCAACAGGATTTTCCCGATCTGTTAATCAATATCGGGCAAGGTATTGTGGTGAAAAGTCATCCTGTCTGATAGTGCCTGAGTTTTTTCAACAGGGTTTTCCGGGTAATCCCCAGACGTCGGGCCGCCTCACTCTTATTACCTCCGGCAGCTTTCAAGGTGGCCAGTATCGCTTTCTCCTCAACTTTGGAAAGAGCGATGTTTTCAAGCCCGGTTTCAAGAGAAAACGGCAGATCATTTCGGGAAAACGGCAGATCGGCAAGAGCGATATAATCGGTGCGGGTCATGACCACGCCCCGTTCCACTGCATTCATCAATTCTCTGACATTGCCCGGCCATTGATAGCGAATCATCGCGTCCATGGCATCGGGTGTAAAACCATGTATCTTTTTTCTGTTTTTCCGGGAAAATCTGTCCAGAAAAAAGAAAGCCAGCTCCGGAATATCTTCCGTTCGTTCCTTTAAGGGTGGAATATCGATGGCAACCACGTTGAGCCGATAGTAAAGATCCTGTCTGAATTTTCCTTTCAGAGACAGAGCCTTGAGATCCCGGTTGGTGGCGGCAATCACCCGAACATCTGTACGCAGGCTTTTATCGCTGCCCACCGGAGTCACCTCTTTTTCCTGGATCACCCGGAGTAACTTGGCCTGCATGGCAAGACTCATTTCGCCGATTTCATCAAGCAGAATACTTCCCTTATCTGCCTGGAGAAACAATCCTTTTCTCTTCCGATCAGCTCCGGTAAAGGCTCCTTTCTCATGTCCAAACAACTCTGATTCCAGCAGGGTCTCGGCAATGGCAGCACAATTGATCCGCACAAAAGGATAATCTTTTCTACCGCTGTTTGCATGAAGCGCCGATGAAACCAGTTCCTTACCGGTTCCAGACGCTCCGGTTACCAGAACAGTGGCATCCGTTGGAGCCACCATACGGATGGTATCGAGCAAAGCGGCCATAACCGGACTCTTACCCAAAATATTATGATGAAACTGTTCCTGTCTGAGCCGATCTTTAAGCTCCCGATTCTCGGTTTTCAAAAAAATCCGTTCCAGTATTCGTTCAATAGTCAGCCTCAGCCGATCAAAATCGAGCGGTTTGGTCAGATAATCATAGGCGCCGATCTTCAACGCCTTAACCGCTGTTTCCACAGAGGAGTATGCTGTCATCATGATCACCGGCAGCGAGGGGTTGTAATCATGAATCAGTCGAAGCGCCTCTATGCCCTGCATCCTGATCATTTTCATATCCAGCAGCACCATATCAAAGGTGTGCGCCTTTACCATCTCAACTCCGGTGTCACCGTCATCAGCCCAGGAAACATCATATCCCCAGTCGCTCAAAAGGGTCTTGAGCATCCGGGCATGAACCGCGTCATCATCCACCACAAGAATTCTATAGGTCATTGCGTACCTCGCTATCGACAGGATCTTCAGGAAAAAACAAAACAAACTCGGTTCCGTTGGCGGGTTGACTTACTACCCGGATCGTGCCGCCCAGAGTTTCTATCATTCTGTGGACAAGGGAAAGACCCAGCCCTGTTCCGTCGGGCCGGGTGGTAAAATAGGGATCAAAAATATGTTCAAGGGTCTGTCTGTCCATACCGCTGCCATTATCTTTTACCCTGATTTCAAGTCCTTTCTCTTCAGAGTCAAGACCTGCCATAATGGTCAACTGTCCTCCTTCTTCCATCGCATAGAGGGCGTTTTTATACAAATTAAGCAAAATCTGACAGACATGTTGCGGGTCGGTGCGAAAACTCCCTAATCCAGGTTCAATTGCCACCGTGACCGCTATTTTCCGCTCCTTGAGATCATGCTCTGCCAAACGCAGGGAATGCTCAATCAGACCTGCCATCATCACCTCCTCTTTTCTGGCGGCAAGAGGCGTTGCAAATTCCAGAAGCTGGGTAATAGACTGATTGATTCGCTCCACTTCCTTAATCATGATACCGGCAGTTTCCACGTCTTGGGATTCATGCTTGGAGCGCTTCATGAAATACGTAGCAAAACCCTTGATAGAGCTTAAAGGATTGCGGATCTCATGAGCCACCCCGCCGGCCAGCTTACCAATAGCCGCCAGCCGTCGTGTGGTCTCCAGCTCTTGTTCGAGTAACCGCATCTTGGTCAAATCCCTGAATAAAAAGAGGAATCCCGTCATCTTGCCATCATTGTCCAGCAGAGGTGAACCGATCATGTCGAGGCGCAGCCTGGGACTGTCCGTTCTCACCAGGTCAAACTCTTCACAAATCACCTCTCCTGAAGATGCTATCTCCCCGGCCATAGCTCTCATCTGAGAAAAAGGTTTTTGCAAGTTCCCGCCCAGAATCTTTCTTGCAGCCCGGTTTTCAGAGATAATCGTTCCCGTTGTATCAACGGTAATCAGCCCCGTGGGCATATTCTGAACCAGATTATCTGAAAAGGCCTGAACCCGGGTGAGATCGGCCTCGGTTACCCGGTAGGCCTGAAAAAACATGAGGCCGATGACACCAGCACCACCAAGAAGAAAAAACAAAACACCGCTCCCAACGGCACGGCGAACCAATCGTCTCTGGATACGGTTCATCCGCTCCATGGATAACCCGGTAAAAATATAATACACTCCTGATTCAAAAAGCAGCGGATGACCACCCGATTGTATACGAGGGTGGCTCCGTCTTCGATGATGAGTATGTCTGTTTTGATGAGGAGCAAACCGTTTGAAGATTTCAAAAACCGGCGTATCTCCCCGCTGAATTTCTCTGCTGGAAAAGGTAAAAGCGTCTCGGTTAAGAGATATAGAATCAGGTATTTGCCCAAGCTTTCTTCCCACCATGTCAGGATCGGAATGAGCGAGAACCCTGCCGGCGTCATCGGTAATGGCAATATAGGAAATATCAGGCTGAAAAGAGGTTTCCAGAAGCATATTCTGTACTTTACGGATTCCCCAGGCCATAGAGAGCATACCGCTCCTTGTTCCCGCTTCAAAAGTACGAATCAGGGAGGCCCCTCTGATGAAAAGCCGCTCCCGAATATGTGCCTTCTGTTTTTCTACCTGATCAAAGGTGATAAACAAAAAAATTGGCAAAAGAACAAGCAAAACACCGATTAGCATGGAGGGAGGAATCAGACAGGAACTTTTTCTGGTTATGTTCATCATATTTTTTTCCAAAACGAATGATCATCTTCCTGAAGGAGCAAAAAGTATTCCTGAAAAAACTCCTGCAATAATCAGGGAGTTTTTTCAGCTCACCTGTCAACCCCGATTATCCGGCCATGGTACTTTACCGGATCGACAGGCAACTTCCTTGTCTTTCCCGCCAACAAACCGGGTACTTTGTAACCAACTATATACCTCATCATGGGTAGCATGTATACACCTTGTAAAAGAGAGACCGAGGCCAGAAAGGAGAAAAGCACGCAACATATTGTTATCAATATTATAAAACAAAAACTTGTCAGTGGTACGAGCATTGCAAACAAGAAGTCACACAGATGAGTGCTCATCGGAAAGAAAACAAAAAGAGAAGAAATCGTAATCTAAAGGAGAACAGAAATGAAAAAAATGACGGTACTTTTTATCGCTTTCCTGTCCATAACTGTCATCACCTCCACTGCATTTTCCTCACCCCATGGAAAAGGCAAACCGGGAAATCACGTGGACTGTTACCGCTCAGAACACGGGTATGACCATCATGGACACGTACCTCCATTCGGGCAGAAACTGAGCCAGAACCAGAAGGATCAGCTCAAAACTCTGCACCGTCAGTTTATTGACGAAACGGTTGCAACCAGAACGGCCATAGCTAATATTCATAATGAAATACAAATGCTTATGGAAACCTCTGAACCGGAAAGAGACAAGCTCGTTTCTCTGGTCAAACAATTAGAGCCCCTCAAAACAGAAATGGCTATCAAAAGAATCGATTATCAACTGAAAGCGAAGAAGATCTCCCCGGAATGGTCTCACCGTTTCTTCATGACCAGGAAACGCCCGCCACACGAACGATAATACTATCGATGCGAAAACACAGACAAGCTGGCCAATCAAGACGCCCGGATACAAAATTGTTTTTCCCGGGAACCTCTCTCTGTCTGATAGACGCATCAGAAGAATCATGATGGAATGCTTCCCTGCCCTCCTCTCCTGCCATCGGAAAGGAGGGCTATGAGAAATGGCACACTCCAGCTGAGGAAAAAACGACCGGGAGTAACTTCCTGCTATTTCTCACAATCCGGGCAGACCGTCTGCACCAAACGAAAATCATCGTTGCTGTCCAGCAGCTGTTCCAGTGTAAACCAGCTTCCGGTCACCCCTTCAATCTTTTTACAGATGCTGCAGACGGGTACCGCCCCCTGCAGGGTATCGACAAGATCAAGTGTCCGCTGCAACTCCTGAACGTAACCAGACAGAGATGACTGGATTCGAACCAGCCGTTCAGCAACGCGGATCCGCGCCCTCAACTCATTGTCGTTAAATGGCTTGGTCACATAATCGTCGACACCGGCATCAAATCCGCCAAGAATATCTTCCTGGCTGTCTCGTGCGGTCAACATCAAAACATAGACAGGATTATACCGTTTGAGTTCTTTAACCCGTTGACAAACCTCTGTCCCGTCCAGCTCCGGCATCTCCCAGTCGAGAATGGCAATAGCAATGGTCTCGTCTTTTTCAAGCAGAGACAAGGCCTTTTGCCCGTCTTCGGCAGCGACAACGGTATAGCCCCAGTTTTCGAGATTCACCTGTACCATCAAACGTGTTATCGATTCGTCTTCTGCAATCAGAATTTTCACGGCATACCTTTTCCAACGTGTCTTCGTAAAAACAACTCATACCTACAAGAAGCAAACCACTCCTTAAAGGATACCCTGAAAAAAATGAAAAGAAAAGGAGGTTGAAAAAAACAAAATCACGAAAGGATACGCCACTCCTCCCGGTTGACAGCGATTACCTTTTCAGGGATTCGATCATATCCATCATTGCTCCCGAACCGGTACCTGATGGTAATTTCATGTGAAACATCGTTTCATCCCAAAACTGCCCGATAGCTGTTATATGAAAACCAAATGACTGTTTTCTCCCTTTCGTACCTTTCGTACCATTATAAGAGAACATACAGAATTCACTTCTTATGAAGAAAACAGCCAATGATAAATTAATCTACCGGATTCTTCAGTTTTCAGGTATTTTATGAATGATAAGCCGAATAAATCATTACCAACGATAATTACCAGCTATCGGTCCTGATATATATGGAAATAACACTTCACTCACCACTGGACATGCATCTTCATGTCAGGGAAGATGCAATCCTTGAACAGGTCATCAACTTCTCGGCCACCCCTTTTTCCGGGGCCGTTATCATGCCCAATCTGGTCTCTCCCGTCGACACTCTGGAAAAAGTAAAGGCATACCGTAACGAGATCACCAGGGTCTGTACAAAATCCTTTACCCCCTATATGACCCTGTTTTTCAAAAATTTCACAAAGCAGGAACTTGTTGCGGCAGCGCCGCATATTATCGGCATCAAGCTTTTTCCGGCGGGTATTACCACCCAGAGCGAAAACGGCGTCAGCAACTTCGACCATATCACCAATACGTTGGCTCTGATGGAGGAACTCGGCATCCCCCTGCTTGTGCATGGTGAAAGTAACGGATATGTCATGGATCGAGAGGCAGAATTCCTGCCAACATACGAGAAACTCGCCCGTACGTTTCCTGATCTGCATATTGTCATGGAACATATAACAACCGCTGAGGCCATTGCCCTGCTGGACCGGTACGACAACCTGTCAGCCACAATTACCCTGCACCATATGCTGCTGACCCTTGACGACGTGATCGGCGGCCTGATGGCGCCCCATCTCTTCTGCAAGCCGATCGCCAAAACAGCCGATGATCAAGAAGCGCTCTGCGCTGCAGTATTCAGCGGCCATAAACGTATCATGTTCGGTTCCGACTCTGCCCCACATCTGAAACAAAAAAAAGAAGGCTCCTCCAGTGCTGCCGGGATTTTCTCAGCTCCGGTTCTGTTACCCCTTCTGACCCAGATTTTTGAACGTGCCGACAAACTGGATCTGCTCCAGGGATTCATCAGTGACAACGCCTGCAGCCGTTATCGTCTCTCACCCGTCAACAAACAGGTAACCTTAAGAAAAGAGCCTTTTGAGGTTCCTGAATCCTACGGTGAGATCACGCCGTTTTACAATGGCATGACCATCGACTGGCGTATCAGCTCCATCATTGATTAATCTGAATCATATGCAAACTACAACCCTTTATAATGTCAAAAGAACTCTGCGCTACATGGGTAGAAAGATCACCGATTCGGCCAAGGATCTGCTGCCGATTATCGGGGTTATCACCTTTTTCCAACTGGTTATTCTCAGACAACCGCTGCCGGAATTCGGCACCATTATTATCGGTACCATCATGGTTCTCATCGGTCTTTCAATGTTTATCCAGGGCCTTGAAATGGCACTTTTTCCGGTAGGCGAAGCAATGGCTCAATCACTGACCAGGAAGGGAAGCCTCTTCTGGCTCCTTCTTTTTGCATTCTTTCTTGGTTTTTCAACAACGGTCGCTGAACCCGCACTGATCGCTATCGCCGGTAAATCGGCTCAGATCGCAGCCGATGGCGGACTCCTGCAGAACAGCGAAAACGCCCTTTCCGGCTACGCCTTCGGCCTCCGCATGACCGTTGCCGTTTCAGTGGGTGTCGCAATTCTTCTCGGAGTTCTGCGCATCCTGCTCAACTGGCCGATACATTTCATGATTATCGGCGGGTACCTTCTGGTTATGATCATCACGACCATTGCCCCAAAAGAAATCATCGGTATTGCCTATGATGCCGGAGGCGTAACGACATCAACAATCACTGTCCCACTGGTTACCGCCCTTGGCGTGGGGCTGGCAACGATCATCAGAGGACGGAATCCGCTGCTTGACGGATTCGGCCTGATCGCTTTCGCATCACTTCTGCCAATGATCTTCGTGATGCTTTACGGAATTATTCTTTTTGGCATACAAGGGGCTTAACATGACGATTTTTTATGATTTTATTGCCATTCTGCTGTCCACTGCCCGGGATTTACTGCCAATCATCCTTCTTTTCGGTTTTTTTCAGCTGGTTGTTATCAAACAGCCGTTTTTTCATCTCAGAAAAATCCTGATCGGTATACTCTATGTCTGGGTCGGCCTTTCCCTGTTTCTGGCAGGGCTTGACAAGGCGTTATTTCCGATAGGAGATATCATGGCAGCTCAGCTGACAGATCCAGCCTTTCTCCAGGCAGGCCAGAATAATGTTGACCTGAATGACTGGAAGCTCTACTGGTGGGTCTATGTCTTCGCTGCTGCCATTGGCTTTTCCACCACCATTGCCGAGCCATCATTGATTGCTGTCGCCTTTAAAGCCAAAGAAGTCTCCGGCGGCAGCATCAGCCAGTGGGGACTGCGTATTACCGTGGCCATCGGTGTTGCCTTCGGTATTTGTCTCGGATCCTTTCGGATCATTACCGGTACCCCGCTTTATCTTTATATTCTGGCAGGATATATTGTCGTTATTATCCAGACGTTCTTTGCACCGCGAACCATTATCCCGCTTGCCTATGATTCAGGAGGTGTAACCACATCGACGGTCACCGTACCAGTCGTTGCCGCGCTCGGTCTTGGGCTTTCTGCCGCAGTTCCGGGACGCAATCCGGCAATTGACGGTTTTGGCCTGATCGCTTTTGCCAGTCTGTTTCCAATCATTTCTGTCCTGGGCTACGGCCAGTTCGCCAGCTGGCGTTCAAGAAACAAAACCATGTCACAGAGGAAAAAGAATCATGCAGTTTAAAACTATTCTTGCCACAGTCAAACCAGACATCACCGATCATCTCGTTGATGCAGCCAAGAAGGCCGGAGCAACCGGAGCAACAATCATAGCTGCCAGAGGAACCGGTATACGTGAAGCAAAAACCTTTTTTGGCCTGAGCCTGGAGGCACAAACGGATATCATCCTTTTCCTTCTGGAAGAGCATCTGGTTGAAACCGTTCTTAAAACCATAGGGGAAGCCGGCAGATTTGATCAGCCCGGAACCGGAATCGCTTTCGTACTTCCGGTTGAACAGGTCATCGGCCTGGAAAGTCAGATAGAAAGGTTCAAGAAAGCCGCACTTAAGAAATAGGAGGGTGAGGTGATAGTGATAAGAATTCGCTTTTCAACAAGATGATCAAAAAACGGATAGCCAAGAAACAGAAGCCACACCAGATAGGCACAGAGTAATTTCACCTGGTTTGTCGTCAGACATATCAGCAATTTCGTCATTTATGGTATCAACATCGTGCACTTCATGAGACTGTTTCTCACAAAACCACCCACACAGTATCTTATGAAAAAAATCAGCCAGCAAAACACAGCGATTGAATGCGTTTTACTCCCTTCCCCTAAGGGGAAGTAAAGAAGGGAAAAAGAGGATCCAGAATCTCTTCTTCCCTTCCATGCTTGTCAGATATCACAAAAACGTATAGCCACTCCTTTTACTATTGCCGTTCTTGTCAAGCATGGTGCCGTTGTCACCCTCAAAGATTCTGCCCCATCCGGTAAGTACAGAAAACATGAGCACACAAAAGAGAACCACCGGATAGACCATCCCCAGGGATACCTGGGCTGGCGTTAACGGGGCAACAAAATCGTATCCTGCGGTCAGTTGGGTTGTCAGAAAGATATAACAGCTTATAAAAGGAATACTTACCGGCAGGGAGTTGGAAAAACCATCGAGAAGATTGGCACGACGATACGGATGAATGTTCATGCTTTTCCCTACTTTATTGAAGACTGGTCCCATGGTAAGGATTGCCGGATCCTGAGCCCCACCCATTATCGTTGTGAGAAATGTCATGGATACGGCCAGGGTGCACTCCGCGCCCCGAGGTGTTTTAGAAAAAGAACGGTTGTGAATCGTTTTCACCACAGCATCAAAAGCCCCTGCTGCCTGCATGATCCCCATGATACCAAACAGTGATATGATAAGGATGACAACACCCACCATCCCATTGACACCATCATAAAGAAATCCCTTGGGCTGTCCTTTGACAATGGAAAAGATATCTCCCGGACTCATGAGACCAAAGATAAGGGCAACCGCTGTACCAAAAAGGATCCCCACCGTAACAGCTTTAAATATATTTCTTGTTTTTATCGAAATATAAAGAGTCAGCAGAACAGGTACCAGCATAACGAGGCTTTTGGGATTCATTTTCGAAGCAAGAATTTTCTCAGCCCCCTCACCTAAGGTATATCCCCCGGCAATGAAGTAATAGATTACCACTGAAATAATTGCCGCTACAAAGGAATATTTAAATCTTGAGGCGACACAACCTCCAATATCGGCGGTACCTTCCCGGGAATTATACTCTTGTGTGGATGCGGAAAGAATGGTCGTGTCGGATATGGGAGCGAGATTGTCTCCAAAAATGGCTCCGGCAAGTATCATTCCCGCCATTATCGAAGGTTGACATCCAAGAAGAATTCCAGCAGGGTAAAAAATGGGAAAGCCTGTAAAGAGTGCCGCAAAGGAAGAGCCGGTTGCCGAAGAAATAATGCAGATAGCCAGGAAAACGAAAACGGCAAAAGCACCTCCGGAAAAGTTGAGCAGGTAGGCAAGCCACACAAAACCGCTGGAGACGTCGCACGCTTTAATAAGAGCCCCAAACATACCTACCACGAACAAAATGACAAGAGCAGATACCGAGACGGGGCTTGCAATTCCCTTGGCTGCTGAATGCCAGTATTTTTCAGCGTTCTTACAAAGGATTCCTCCTGTAAGAAGGCCAAACAAAGGCCAAGGTTGAAAGGGCTATAAAATCAATACCTTTCCAAATAACAAAAAGCCCCAAAACCCCCAGACAGAAAATAATGAGCGGTACAAATGAGCTGATAAGCCCACCTCTAAATTGTAATTGCACGTCTTCTCTCATGGTAAAACCCCCTTTTACTATGATTTTCAAACAAAGAAGCTCATGTGTTTCTTGATGCATTCCTCCCAGAAATCCCAGTTGTGAACGCCAGGCCACTCATGAAATTCGTGTTTTACCCCGATTTCGTGTAAATACCGGGAAAACATACAATTGTTATGGTAAAGAAAATCCTCGGTACCGCATGTCAAAAGTATTTCGGGTACAACCTTATTCTCTTCCACCACTTTTTCTGCAAGGTACACCACGTCGTTTTTCTTCGCGTACTCCAAGTCCTCTCCGTATGCTGCGCGGCATGCTTTATAAAGCGTTTTATCAAGTTCGTAGAACTCATCGTATTGTTCTGGTGGTCCCGGGTCTTCCCATTGAGAAAGTCGAGAGAGATAGTCGCTCTCTCCCAATATGAAGGCACCTGAAAAGGCAGCACATCTTCCAAACTGCTCGGGATACTTCAGAGCGATTTTAAGAGCCCCGTATCCTCCCATGGAAAGGCCGGCAATGCTGATATGTTCCCTTTCCAGGTTGAGTCGAAACATGCTGCCCAGGATATTTTTAATTTCAATGGCAATGTATTCTTCATAATTCTGTCCGTTTTTCATATCAGCATACATGCTGAGCCCTGCATCAGGCATGATTACGGCCAAGTTCTTTTTCTGAGCATATCGTTCGATGGAGGTGTATCTGCTCCAGTAACTATAATTCCCTTCAGCACCATGAAGAAGTATCAGAGTTCTCTGAGAATTATTCACAAGAAAGCGGCGATTATCGTCCTGAGGAAGGTAAACCATAATCGGCGTCATTTTATCCAGGGAATAGGAATAGATGTCTCCTTTGAACAATGCCATAAGCTTTTCCTTTTGTTCATATTAATCCTATGATAGAATCATCCTACCACTCGTATTGGAACGTGTCAATGTCAGTAAAAAAGTCTATGCTATATATGCAAAAAGGAAACAGGCAAAGAAATGGAGAAAATGAGACTTATAAATCAATCTCTTTCTGTCCAGGTGGCAAGAGAGCTTGAAAAACGTGTAGCTTCAGGGGAATGGGCCATTGGGAGCAGAATACCGAGCGAAGCCCATCTTATGGAGCTTTTTGGAGTAAGTCGAAACACCGTGCGCGAAGCTATCCGCTTTCTCGTTATTTCAGGAGTGGTCCATGTGCGCCAGGGAGATGGCACCTATGTACAAACTCAAACAGTTTTCAATGCATCGATCCAAAAACGCCTTCAGGAAGAAGAAATCAGAAACATCCTTGAAACACGCAGTGTACTTGAACCTCGGCTTGTCGAGATGGCCACCGAAAGAGGGACTCCACAAGAAATTGAAACGTTGGAGACATGTTATAATGAACTTCAAGCAGCCTATGGAGGGGATTTCCAGCAATTTGTGGACAAGGATACGGAATTCCATGTATTGATTGCCGAAATGGCACATAATCCTCTTCTTGCCGATTTATTCAAGGCTATTGTGGATCAACTTTCACCGTTTATAAAGGAGGGGTATCATCTTTTTCAGATCAGTGACGTTCCCCTTTTCCTTCATAAAGACCTGTTCGTTTATATAAAGAATAAAGATGCCGGAGCTGCTCGAAGAAATATAGAGCGCATGATTGAACTCGAGAAGGATATCTTACACGATGCAAACCTTTTATAATGATAACGACTCGATAGTAAACGGGACGCTCTATGGGTATACAAGGCAACAGCAACCATTGGGGAGACTTTCTATTGTGTGTCCCACTTGAAAATTGAACTTTTCCTTACTTTTCAAAATGATTCCTTGTATAACCAAGGGGTCATTAAAAGAACTGATGAAGCGTCTAATGAGGCAGTCCCCCGACAAATCCAGGGGACTGCCTCATATGCTTAATTCACCTTAAGCTGGCCACCGGTACCCAAACCGCCGCCCTTCATCTCCTGGGCCTTATAGTTACGTAATGCCCGTACCATATTATTGAATGAATCAGTAAACGAAGCAACAAGGACTTTACCTTCCGCTGTGTTGGTATAACCGCCACCGCCAATACCGAGACCACCACCGATCAAGCCACCAATACCTCCCATATCAACATTGCGCGCACTTCCTTCTGCCGCCGCAAGCTGGACACCTGAACGGTTGTCAATCAGAGTCAGCATCGTACTTGCCTCTTTATAACTGAGTGAACCGCCAACAAGAGCACCGACCGAACCAAAAAGCCCGCCAACAGCACCGCCAATACCGCCGGCATCATTGTTGCTGAATGTAATGGATGGGTTCATTGAATAGTCGGCAGCAACCATCTGGCCTTTACCAAAATGGGAACCCTGTCGAAGTTCTCCCGACTGCTGGAGTTTTCTTTCCTGCATCACATTGTCCATTGCCCGTCCTCTTTCAACAACAATAAAGCAGCCGGACTGCTGAGCAAGCATTTTCAAAACAGGAGTCGTCGGGCCCAATTTCCATTGTGACCTCAAATAATGGTACCAATTGGCCGAAGTATCTTCGACAACCGCCAACGTGCCAAGAGGACTATCACACCTTTCCAGTGCTGAATTTGCATTATGAGAAGTTGAACCGGCCGTGGAACCGGTAGCTGTCGTTTTTGCCTTTTCAGAACCCATTTTCGTACCGACACATCCCGTTGTCGGTAAACAGACGACAAGAGAAACGGCAACCCCAACTATTCCATAGATAATACGTGAATTGATCATAAACACTTCCTCTTTTGATATGTTTGATCTGATGGCAGCACCCTATTGAAACTGCCTGAAAAAGATACGCACCTCTACCTTTTGCGAACAGTAATGATGACTCCAAACCCTTTTGGAGTCCGGCAAACGACCTCACCATCGGCCCCTTCGACAACTCTCATCATTTTATCTGCCATTGCTGGCAGACAGATAAAAGTAAACTCATCACCCGAAACCATTTCCAGCAAACGTGCCCGCACGTCCCTGAAACCAAATCAACAGTCGTTACGATAATCTCTATTTATCGTATGTTTCTCTCTCATGCTCAATCAATATCTGATTTTTACCTGAGCAACAACCTTTTTCTTTATGAATACCCGAATTGCTATTGAAAATCATTTTTACCGTATAAAGAGCTCCAACCGGAATCTACGAAAAGGCAAGAACCTAGGTAACAATGAACTGATCAGACATTTTTTCAAATAATTGTTCAGATACCGGCACCTATCCACTCTTTCACCGCAGGCTGTTATAACGACACAAACAATCAATCTATCCGTTATATTTCAGAAATACTTGCTTATCACCAGCTATCGTCGTACATTACCTTCAGCAGTAGAACCCGAACAACGCCATACAGCACCTGTTACCACTATTCTGGAGGTATCTATATGTCTGAAAGAAAAAAAATCATTATTATTGGCGGCTCCGCAGCGGGTCCAAAGGCAGCGGCAAAAGCGGCTCGTATCGATCCAAATGCCGAAATCCTTATCTTGCAGAAAGACCCGGATCTATCAATGGCATCGTGCGGCTATCCCTATTATGTCGGTGGTTTCTTTGACGACAGAAATGCGCTTATTTCAACTCCTACCGGCGTTGTCCGAGACCCCAGATTCTACCTCAACGCCAAAGGAATCGAGGCAAAAGTCAATACCGAGGTCACCGAGATTGACCGGAAGGGAAAGCAGGTTCATTACCAAGACACCATTACCGGTGAGACAGGTTCACACTCGTATGACAAGCTTGTCATCGCCACCGGAGCCATACCAAGAATTCCTCCCGTACCTGGTTCTGACCTTGACGGCATCACCACCCTGCAGTCAATGAAAGATGCTGATTTCCTGCGGGCGATCAGAGATGAGAAAAGGATAACGAAAGCCGTTGTTATCGGCGGCGGCCTGATCGGTATTGAAGTCTGTGAAGCGCTTAATCTTGCCGGACTTGAGATAACCGTGATTGAGCTGTTACCGCAGCTCCTCACTTTTCTTGATTGGGAGCTGGCAAAACTGGTTGAGAACCATGTCAGGTCAAAATCGGCGAACGTGATCACTGACAATGGTATTGCCGAGTTTCTCGGTAAAAACGGCAAACTCACTGGTGTCAAACTGCAAAATGGAACGGAATTAAACTGCGAACTCGCCGTTATCGCCATCGGCGTTATCCCCAATATCAAACTGGCAAAAGATGCCGGGCTTGAAACCGGTGAACTCGGCGGTATTGTAGTCGACGAATACATGCAAACCTCAGATCCACACATTTACGCGGTTGGTGACTGCATTGAGTCAACGCATCTCATCACCGGTAGGAAAGTGTACGCACCATTTGGCGATCTTGCCAACCTGCAGGGCCGGGTTGCCGGTGAAAATGCTGCCTCGGAAAATACAATCACCTTTCCGGGAACAATCCAGACCGGGATCTGCAAGGTATTTGATTTCGCTGCCGGTTCAACCGGCCTGTCCAGGGCCGCTGCGGAGCAAGCGGGGTATACAAATCTCTATACCGTCATCAACGCAAGCCCTGACAAACCGGGCTTTATGAAGGGCAAGCTATTGGTCACCAAAATGGTGGCCGACGGTGATACCGGTAGAATTCTCGGGGCCCAGTGCGTTGGTCCCGGTGATGTCAGCAGACAGATCGCTCAATGGGCAATGGCTATCCAGGGCAAAATGACGGTGGAGGATATCGTCCATGCCGATCTGCCTTACGCGCCACCATTCTCGACAGCAATCGACCATTTTATTGCAACGGCTCACCTGATGCAAAACAAGATGAAAGGAAGATTAAAGGGAATTTCCTCTGCTGAAGTATTTGAAAAGTGTAAAACGGAGGAAAAACCGTTCATTCTCGACGCCCGCGGACCTGACGAGTTTGAAGAAATGAGACTTGGTATCGGGGAAACCCTGATTCCCCTCGGGGCATTGCGTAAAAGGCTTGGTGAGATTCCCGAAGACAAGGATACTGAAATTATCTGTTTCTGCAAAATTTCACTCAGGGGATATGAAACGGCCCTGGTCCTTGAAAACAACGGCTGGACCAATGTCAAGGTGATGGAAGGGGGGATTATGTCCTGGCCCTTTGCCAGAGAAAAATAGAACGGGGGCTCAGGTCTCGCGTGCATGACCTGAGCCTGTCATCCCTGAATCTCAGGACCGTTTTTTACCGCTGCTATGACGTGCCAGTAAAGACTGAAGCTTCCACGGCGAAGACAAACAGACATTCTCCTCTTCAGACAAACTCATCACATCCACAAAAGCAAGAAATTCTGCGAGGGCTTCGCTCATCTGGTTATCTCTGCGGCTGATCATATAGAGCTGGCGCGTCATATCAACTCCCGAGACTTTCAGACTTTTCAACCACCCGTTTTCAACCTCACGACAACTGGTCAACGCTGACAGACAGGCAATGCCAACACCGGATTCAACAGCCCTCTTGACCGCTTCGGGATGTCCCACTTCCATAACAACATTGACCTGATCAAGATACTCCTTCATTTTTTCCCGAAAAATGGCTTCTGTTCCCGAGCCTTTTTCACGCATGATCCAGCGGCTGTTCTTCATATCCCGATCAACATCGAAATCCTCCTCATTTGCCAGCGGATCAGACGGGGCAATGAGGATCACCAGTTCGTCCCGAAACCAGTTTCTGACCTGAATATCCGGTGAACTGACTTTTCCCTCAACAAAACCGATATCGCAACTGCCATCCAGAACCATTGATTCAGCTATCTTTGTATTATAAACAAGAAGATTAATCAGCACCTTGGGATGCGCCTTCCTGAAGGCGCCGACCAGGTACGGCAGGATATAGTTGCCAAGAGCTGAGCTGGCAACCACATTGATCTGGCCGCTGAGGGTATCGTTACGCTCAGACATGATCGTTTCAATGCGGGAAACCTGGGCAGTAATATCCTTTGCCAATGGCAGCAGATAACGCCCGCGGGCATTGAGTAACAGACTCCGTCCATGTCGGTCAAAGAGGGCACCGCCCAGCTGGTTTTCAAGCTCGGCCAGAGCCATGCTGACAGCCGACTGGGTTACAAACAGCTTTTTACTGGCTTTGGTAACCTGGGCTATTTCGGCAACTGCGATAAAAATCTCAAGCTGTCTCAGAGTAATAGACATAGACGATCTCTCTTTCCGTTTTCCTGATACGTTCTATCATGTCATAAACGCAACGTAATTTAGAAACATAGCATATAACAAGCGGTTTTAAAGGTGTTTTGCAATGTATTACATATTTTTTCGCTTAGCAGTAACCATATTCTGGGAATCGAGATCTTCTACGCTTCTGATAATAGGGTTTGACAAAACGAAACTATTTTATAAAATAATCAGGTCTTATCTGTAACAGCCGGTTCGGCTGACTCTTATAGCTCACTCAGGAGAAACTTGCATGGATTTTTCCGTTTTTCTCTACCGGGATGACATCCTCTGGATAACCGCCTTCGCTCTCGGCGGCCTTGTCTTTGCCCTTGGTCCAATCCTGATTGTCTATCTTTTCATGCCACTCAAAACAAGACAGGTAGCCCGAAAACGCGAGCAATTCATTGAATGCGGCATGGAGCCGATCGGTGATTCCTGGATCAGGTACGGAGTGGTTTTCTATCTGTATGCCCTTATTTTTCTCGCCTTTGATGTCGATGTCCTCTTTCTCTTTCCTGTTGCCCTCGCCTATAACGACGCCCTTGTCGGAATCAGAGATTTTATCGAAATTATTATCTTCGTCGCTATTCTATCTCTTGCTGTTGTTTACGCCTGGTCAAAAGGAGTTTTTACGTGGGAACGAAAGACCTATCTCCATCACTAGCGGAGACCCCTTCATCTTTTGTACAATTTGCCGCAGCAGACAAACTCATCAGTCTCTGCCGGGCAAACTCGCTCTGGCCTCTCACCTTTGGCATCGCCTGCTGCGCCATTGAAATGATGGGTACCGGTGCTGCCCGCTTTGACCTGTCCCGTTTCGGTGCTGAAGTGTTCAGGCCCTCACCACGACAGAGCGATGTAATGATTATAGCCGGTACCATCTCCAAAAAAATGGCTCCCGGTATCGCCACACTGTACGACCAGATGCCGGAACCAAAATGGGTTATCGCCCTTGGAAATTGTGCCATTTCCGGCGGACCATTCAAGTTTGAAGGACAATACAACATTATCGAAGGTGCCGACAAGTTCCTGCCGGTAGACGTTTATATACCGGGCTGTCCCCCTCGTCCAGAAGCGTTGATTGAAGGCATCATTGAACTTGAGCACAAGATAACCGGCTGGCGAAGGTGGAAAAAAGTTACACCCCAATGGCAGGAAGCGGGGGAAGACGAATGAATGTTCAAGAGAAAACGATAGCCGCCCTTGCCCCGCTGTTCTCCACCCCCCCGTATCCGAATACCGATACACCTGTGGAGCAGTTGCGGGAAAACGCGGACAAAAGAGATACAACAGAAGAAGGCATACGCAGAAACGGCATTATCGAACGGGATTACCAGACCAGCGGCTTTCATCTCGATATCCAGTGCACCCACGACCAGCTCGTTGAGATAAATCGGAGACTCTTCGACCTCGACTACTTTCTCGAAACAATCACCGGCATCGACTGGATCAGGGAAAATCAACTCGAAGCGGTATACGACTACAGCAGGTATGATTTTGACCTCTGCCGTGTGGTCGTCAGAGTCAGAGTTGATAGAGACAAACCGCATCTGCCGACCATCACCCCGATTTACACCGGGGCCGCCTGGCATGAACGGGAAGCCCATGATTTCTTCGGTATCATTTTTGACGACCATCCAAACCTGATACCACTGCTTTTACCGGAAGACGCTGACTTTCACCCGCTGCTGAAGGACTTCAAAGCATGAACAAGCCGATAAGACTCCAGCAAGACGAAACGTTTGTCTTGAATCTCGGCCCTCAGCATCCGGCGACTCACGGAGTTCTCCGGGTCAAGCTGACAATGGACGGCGAATATATTTATGACGCGGAAACAGTCCTTGGCTATATTCACCGGATGCATGAGAAAATGGCCGAAAACCGGACCTATCCGCAATTTATGCCGAACATGGGAAGACTCGACTACCTCTCGGCAATGGCCTTCAACCACGGCTATGCCCTGACGGTAGAACGAGCCTGTAAGATCGAGGTACCGGAACGGGCTGAATACATTCGGGTTATCACCGTTGAACTCAACCGAATTTCGTCACATCTGGTCTGGCTTGGGGCCTATGTTCTCGACCTTGGTGGTTTCACACCACTGATGTACACCTTCGACGACCGTGAACAGATTCTTGATTTACTGGAAGCGGTCACCGGTTCACGGCTGACCTATTGCTATTTCCGGTTTGGCGGTGTCTGCAACGATATTGACGATGCCTTTATCACCGGCACCCGTGCCTTTATCAAACACATGAGAAAAGAGCTGAAAATGTATGCGAAGCTGGTCACCGGCAACATTATTTTCAAAAAACGGCTCAAGGATCAGGGAATCATCGACCGGGACATGTGCCTGCGGTACGGAGCGACTGGCCCCGTTGCCCGCGGTTCCGGCATCAGCTATGACGTCAGAAAAAACGAGCCCTACTCCGTATATCCGCTGTTTGATTTTGATGTTCCCGTCTACGAAGACGGTGATTCGATGGCCCGTTATCTCGTCCGCATGGAAGAAATGGAGCAGTCGATGCGTATTATCGAACAGGCACTTGACAACCTGCCGGACGGCCCCGTCAACCCGAAAAAAAAGCCAAAGATTATCAAACCGCCCCCGGGCGACTATTATGCAGCAGTAGAAACCGCCCGTGGCAATTTCGGTATCAGACTGGTAAGTGACGGCTCCAAAAATGCGTACCGGCTGAAACTGCGATCCCCGACCTTTTCCAATATGCACCTCTTTGACGAAGCGTGTAAAGGCATGCTGTTAGCCGATGCCCTTGCCTTCATGGGCAGCCTGGATCTGGTTATCCCGGAAATGGATCGTTAGAGGAGAACGACATGAGTCTAACACTGCTAAACGTCGTTATTGCTGTAACCATTGCCATCGGCTTTGTCGGCCTCAATGCGGCCTATCTGGTCTGGTGCGAACGCAAAGGCGCCGGATTTTATCAGCGCCGCCCCGGCCCGATGGAAAACGGTCCGTGGGGATTGTTGCAGCCACTCGCGGACGGCGGCAAGCTGCTGACCAAGCAGCTTCTGATACCCGGCGGTGTCGACAAGGCCATTTTTATGGTCGCTCCGGTACTGGCCATGTTTCCGGCCTTGATCAGCTTCGTCACCATCCCCTTCAGCGAACGTATGGTTGCCCACCAGATCAGTGTCGGCCTGTTGCTGATTTTTGCCTTCGCCGCTCTTGGCGGCATGTCCCTCCTCCTTGCCGGCTGGGGTTCCCGCAACAAATACGCAATGATCTCATCGGTCCGGGCCGTTTCCCAGACCGTTGCTTATGAAATCCCTCTCCTGATCACCACGATAACCATCGTCCTGATCAGTGGCTCACTGAACTTGAGTGATATTGCCGGACAGCAGCTCGGCGGCCTTTTCAACTGGAATATCTGGCCGCTGCACAAAGCTGTCGGCTTTAACCTGTTGATGCCAGCCTCGTTTTTGATCATGTTTGTCTGTACGGTGGCTGAAACCAACCGGGCCCCTTTTGATCTCGGTGAGGCAGAAAGTGAACTGATCGCAGGCTTTCACACCGAATATTCCAGTATGGGTTTCGGCCTTTTCTTCATGGGAGAATACGCCAATATCGTTATCGGCTCCTGTCTGATCACCATCCTTTTTCTCGGCGGCTGGTCAACCCCTGTCCATCTCGGTTTTTTCCCGTTTACTGACCATGTGGGCTGGTTCCTGATCAAAATATATCTGCTTATTTTCACGATCATCTGGATCCGCTGGACCTTCCCGAGAACGACGATATACGGACTGCTTAACCTGAGCTGGAAATATCTGATACCATTATCACTTTTCAACCTGCTGCTGACTGCGGGATTACTGAAGGTGTTCTGATCATGGCCGGCTATTTCAGTGAATTATTCAGCGGAACCTGGAGCCTTATTGAAGGCATGTGGGTTACGCTGAAAGAATTTCCAAAGAGACCGGTCACCTTGCATTATCCGCATGAATCACTGAAAATGACGCCTCGTTATCGGGGCCATATTGAACTGGTAGGTACTGAAGATGGCGACCCAAAGTGCATTGTCTGCGGGATGTGTGAACGCGCCTGCCCGTCCCATTGTATCAGTCTGACCGGAGTAAAACCGGAGGGCGGCAAAAAAAAGGTATTAACCGCATACACCCTTGACTTCACCACCTGCTCTCTCTGCGGTTCCTGCATCGAATCGTGTAACTTCAATGCGATCCGCTTTTCCAACGAGTACAACCTGGCCAGCACCCGAAAAGAAGACTTTATCTTCGATCTTCTGAAAAGACTTGAGGAACAGAAACAATGAACAGTCAACAGATAGTAACGGAAATCCCCTCTCTGCTGTCAGCCGACGGTCTGGTGGGTGTTGCCTTTCTGGTCATGATTGTACTGACCGTCATTGGTGCCGCGATTGCCGCCCTGTCCGAACGACTTGTGCGTGCCGTTGCCGGTCTGATCATCTGTTTCTCCGGGGTTGGCGGAATATACTATTTTCTTAACTCTCCGTTCATGGCAATGATGCAGATCCTGATCTATGTCGGTGCCGTCTGTATCACCATCTCGTTTGCGATCATGCTCGCCTCGCCGGAGCAGACAAAAAAAACAGGACCAGCCAACCTGCTCTCCGGTCCCATCGGTTTCATGGTCGCAGCCCTTATCTGTGGTGGTATGACCGTGATGGCCCTGCGCACGGAATGGGAGGTCAAAGCCAAAACAGCCACCGGTACGGTCAGGGAAATCGGGATGCTACTGCTGCAACAATATTCGATGGTGTTTGAACTGATCTCAATTGTACTTCTTGTCGCAATCATCGGGGCTGTCGTCATCGCCCGGGGAGGAAGAGCCAGATAATGATTCTGCTTACCATTCATCAGGATCTCACCTGTTATCTCGTCATCGGTGCCCTGCTTTTCAGCTTCGGCATCTACGGCCTGCTTACCAGAAAAACCCTGATCGGGATGCTGATTGCCGCTGAACTGATGCTGTGCGGGATTTCCATCAACTTTATGGCATTCAACCGTTTTCTGGTCCCGGATCCAGCCACCGGCCAGATATTCACGCTTTTTATCATGGCTATTGCAGCCGCCGAAGCAGCTATCGGCCTCAGTATCACTATTGCCGTGTACCGTCATTACAAAACAATCGATGCCGACGAACTGATTCATTTGAAAGGCTAGGTGAAAACATGGACCCACGTATCGTTGAAAGTTCGACCCTGCTCTTTGCCTTACTGGTACCACTGATCGGGTCCATCGGTGTGATGCTCACAGGCAAAGATGAAAACCTGCGCGAGGCTGTTTCATCCGTTTCCTCGATCATCCTGCTGATCATCGTCTGTTCAATGATACCGGCAATCACTGCTGGCAAGACCCTGTATCTGAACCTCTTTACGATTCTGCCCAACCTGACCATCACCCTGCGGGCAGACCCGATGTCGATGATTTTCGCTCTTGTCGCCTCGTCACTCTGGACCATCGCCGTTTTCTATTCCATGGGATATATGCGCAGTCTGAAAGAACATGCCCAGACCAGGTTCAACGCCTGCTTTGCCCTTGCGATTTTTGGAGCGATCGGCGTTGCCTTCTCGGACAATCTCCTGACGATGTATCTGTTTTACGAGATCGTCTCAATCTGTACGTATCCACTCGTTGCCCACCATCAGGACCAGGAAGGCTATGACGGCGGACGCAAATACCTCGTCTACCTGACGGCCACCGCCAAGATGTTCCTGCTTCCGGCAATAATCCTGATCTACGTCCTTACCGGTACCCTTGATTTCAGTCTGGACGCGTCAACCGGTATCTTTCCTCCCGATGCGAACAAGACGCTGGTCATCATGCTCTATATCTTCTGTCTTTTCGGTTTCGCCAAGAACGGTGTGATGCCGTTTCACCACTGGCTGCCCGGAGCGATGGTTGCACCGACTCCTGTTTCCGCGCTGCTTCATGCCGTGGCGGTAGTCAAGGTCGGGGTCTTCTGCACAACCCGGGTGATGCTCTACACGTTCGGTATCGACACCATGACCGCACTGAACCTCGGCATCCCCACCGCCTACTTCGTCGGCTTCACCATTGTCACCGCCTCGGTCATCGCCCTGTCCAAGGATAACCTGAAGGCACGACTTGCCTACTCCACGGTCAGCCAGCTCAGCTATATCATACTCGGGGTTGCCCTGTTGACAATCCCTGGTATTCAGGGCGGGCTGATCCATATCGTCAACCACGCCTTCTCGAAAATCACGCTGTTTTTCTGTGCCGGTGCTGTCTACGTTGCCTGTCATAAAAAGAGAATATCTGAAATGGACGGGCTCGGCAAGGCAATGCCAATAACCTTTGGAGCCTTTTTCATTGCGTCCCTGTCAATGATCGGAGCGCCTCCCGTTGCCGGTTTTGTTTCCAAATGGAATCTGCTGATTGGCTCCATTGAAGCGCATCAACATGGTATCCTGCTGATTCTGCTCGGCTCGACCCTGCTCAATGCCGCCTATTTCCTGCCGGTAACCTTCCGGGCCTTTTTTTACCCATCACCCGGCGGCCATACCTGTCATGAAATCAAAGAAGCACCGCTTTCTCTGTTGATACCGATTGTCATAGCCTGTACCATATCTGTCATCATCGGCATCTGGCCGGATTTCATGATGCAATTCGTCAAGGCGGTTACCGGATGAAAGAGATGATCGAATACCTGAAAAAACGTCCGCAGCTTATTACAACCTGCGTTATGCTTACAGGCCTGGCCATTCTTTTATGGAGCCTGTCGGTTGATACAGCTCATGGTCACAGCTGGCTGGAGCGGCATATCCCCGGTTTCTGGTCGCTCTTCGGTATCATCTCCTGTATCGTCCTGATCTTTGTTGCCCGCTGGTTCTCGTCAACTGGTATTGAAAGAGAGGAGGACTATTATGATGACTAGCGGCTTCTTCCATCCATCCCTGATTCTGATCGGTGCTGCCTTACTGCTGCCGCTGGTCAGAGGGCCATTCCGCAAGGTTTTTCTGATAATCATTCCGGTCATGACCTTCAGTACCGTTGTCACTCTCGGCTTGAGCCCGGGAACCTATGGTCAGGTTTCCTTTCTTGAATGGACACTGACCTTTGGCCGTATCGACAATCTTTCCACTATCTTTGCGTTCATTATGGCATTGATGGCACTGATCGGCACAATCTACGGACTCCATGTCAAAAGTGAATGGCAGCATATCGCTGCCTGGTTTTACGTTGCCGGCTCTATCGGTACCATTTATGCCGGTGATTACCTTACGCTTTTCCTCTTCTGGGAAATGATGGCCTTTTCCTCTACCTTCCTGATCTGGTTTAACCGTGATGACCCGGACGCAACCGCTGCCGGGTTCAGGTATCTGCTCGTTCACACCTTCGGCGGTCTGCTCCTGCTGATGGGATTCGTTTTACGCTACCAGGCCACCGGCACTATTGCCTTCGAACTCCTTGATTATGAAAACGCCCGTCTCTACACCTGGCTGATCATGTGCGGTCTGATGCTGAACGCAGCCGTTGTTCCCCTGCATTCATGGCTGCCAGATGCCTACAGCAGGGCGACAATTACCGGCTCAGTCTTCATGTGTGCCTTCACAACCAAAACAGCGGTATACACCCTTGCCCGTGCCTGCGCCGGATTCGACATCCTGATCTGGCTCGGTGTCGCAATGGCAATCTATGGTATTATTTACGCACTTATTGAAAATGATATCAGACGACTGCTCGGCTGGGAAATTATCAGTCAGGTCGGTTATATGATTGTCGGCGTCGGTATCGGGACAGCACTGGCGATTAACGGAACCGCCGCTCACGCCTTTGCCCACATTCTCTACAAAGGCCTTCTGTTCATGGCAGCCGGAGCGGTTATCCGGTCAACCGGATACAGCCGGTTGACTCAACTTGGCGGTCTCTACCAGAAAATGCCGGCGACCCTGTTTTTTATGATCATTGGCTCTTTGTCGGTATCGGCCTTCCCGTTCTTATCCGGTTTCGTTTCCAAATCAATTATTATCGCCGCAAGTTACCAGGAACACCTGCTGTGGACCGGGTTCCTGCTGACCATGGTGGCCGCCGGCACCTTTCTCGTTGCCGGACTGAGACTTCCATATCTGCTGTTTTTTGGGGAATACAAAGGAAGCAGACAGGCATGGGAACAGGCATCCGATCCTCCGTGGAATATGAGTCTGGCAATGATTACCGCCTCGATTCTCTGCCTTCTGGTCGGCTCATACCTGCCGTTTCTCTATTCGATGCTGCCCTATCAGGATATTCCCTACTATAAACCATACAACAGCTACCACCTCAGTGAAACCATGCAGATACTCGCCTTTACTGCGATCGGCTTTGTTCTTTTTCACAACAAACTCACGGCCCGGCCAACCATCAACCTCGATCTCGACTGGTTTTACCGTCGAGGTGGAAAATGCTTTGTCTGGCTGGCCGAAAACCCAATCCAATGGTTTGATACCATCTGGGGCAAGGCCTATCGGGTGGTCGGTCTTTATACCCTGATGACAGCCGCCCGGTTCTCCGGCTGGTTTGACTGGCACGGTATCGACGGTTTTATAGATGGGTCCGCCCGCGCCGTAAAAGCCTTCGGCAAAAGGCTGACCATCATCTTTCAGCGGGGACAGATTCAACAGACCATCTGTTTTTCGGTATTTTTTGTCGCGCTGCTGCTGATCGCCCGTATATGGTCATAACTATCTGAACCAGGAAACAGAAATGTCTCAACTGCTCATCAACAACGGATTCCCGCTGCTCAGTACCCTCATCTTCCTGCCGCTGGCCGGAGCCGTGATCATGCTGCCGTTCACCAAAGATGCTCTCTGTCGTTATATCGCTCTTGTCACCACGATAACAAACGGTCTCATTTCGCTGTTTCTGCTGATCGGTTTTGATCGTAACAACCCCTTTTTTCAATTCGGAGAATCACAGCCGTGGATTCCGGCACTCAATAGTACCTATACCATCGGTGTAGACGGAATATCAATCCTGCTGGTAATGATGACCACGTTGATCATGCCATTCTGTGTTCTTTCCTCCTGGACCGCTGTACAAAACCGGGTCAAACCGTTTTTGATCTGTCTGCTGATCATGGAGACAGCAATGATCGGTGTCTTTCTCGCTCTCGACTTTATCTTGTTTTACGTATTCTGGGAAGCAATGCTGATCCCGATGTATCTGCTCATCGCCATCTGGGGCGGGCCGAGAAAGATTTACGCCTCAATCAAATTTTTCCTCTATACACTGACCGGCTCAATCCTTCTTCTGGTTGCCATTATCTGGCTCTCCTGGAACAATCATGTTTCCTTTTACATTCCGGACATGATGTGGCAGGACTACTCTTCAAAGGAACAGCTTCTGATCTTCATCGCCTTTTTCATCGCCTTTGCCATCAAGGTGCCGATGTTCCCGTTTCACACCTGGCTGCCTGCCGCCCATGTCGAAGCACCAACCGCCGGTTCCGTTATCCTTGCTTCGATTCTGCTGAAAATGGGTACCTACGGTTTCCTCCGTTTTGCTCTGCCGATCGTTCCCGACGCAACCGTCACCCTGATGCCCTTTGTGCTGTGGCTGGCGGTCGCCGGTATTATCTATGGCGGTCTTACCGCCCTGGCCCAGTCAGACATGAAAAAGCTGATTGCCTACTCTTCTGTCGGCCATATGGGTTTTGTAATGCTCGGTATTTTTATCGTCAACAAACAGGGAATCGAAGGGGCAATCCTGCAGATGGTCAATCACGGTATCAGTACCGGTGCCCTGTTTCTCTGTGTCGGCATGATCTATGAACGCACCCACAGCCGGGAACTGACAAAGGCTGCCGGTGTTGGTAGGTATATGCCGATTTTTGTCACCTTTCTTGCTTTTTTCTCCCTTTCGTCATTCGCGTTCCCCGGCACCAACGGTTTTGTTGGAGAGTTTTATATCCTCGCCGGAACCTTTGCCTTCGACACCTCACAAAATCATTTTCCGTACCTTGCACTGGCGGCAATCCCGGGTGCCGTTCTTGCTGCAGCCTATATGCTGAGAATGCTGCAGCGGATAATCTGGGGTTCTGTCACTAATCCCGATCAATCCTGGATTACTGATCTCAATAGACGGGAAATCGTTATTCTTGCTCCGTTCCTCTTTTTTATTCTGTGGATAGGACTCGGCCCCGAACCCTTTATCGACCTGATGGATACCAGTGTAGCAGCCCTTGTGAAGCAGTTCGGTGAACATACACAGAATCATGGTCTCGCTTCACTGGGTATACTATTCAACTGACATGGTGACAGAGCAATGCAGAAAAAATTAAAGGGATGGTAACCGATTATGCCTTATATGTTATTTCTACCCGAACTCATTCTGCTTGGCATTGGACTCATTTTCTTTTTCGTCAGCCTCGGCCGATACAACGAACGCTTTTTGAGGAATCTTTCCACAGGGCTTGGAGCCATCGTCGTTGCAGCCACGTTTTTCTCTATCAATCAACGTGGAGACCTCTTTTTCCATGCATACAGGATTGACCTGTTCTCTCAATTTTTCAAACTGCTGATTTCCGGTGCCACCCTGATTGTCCTGATTTTTTGCGGACGTTCTCCGGGGATACGTCCGAAAGTGAAAGGCGAATATCTGCTCTTCCTGTTTATCAGTGAACTGGGACTGATGCTGCTCGTTTCCAGCGTCGAACTGCTCTCTGTCTTTGTATCTCTTGAGCTTTCAAGTTTTGCGCTCTATATCATGGTGCCGATGCGTGAAAGCTCTAAAGGAACGCTCTACCAGACGGAAGCGGGTATCAAATATCTGCTTTTCGGCATCATGGCCACCGCTTTTATGCTGTTTGGCATGAGTTACCTGTTCGGACTCACCGGTTCAACCTATCTGGACAGGATTTCAACGGAAATACCATACATAATAGATCAACCAGCCACCATAATCGCACTGTTCATGGTAATGACCGGCTTCTTCTATAAACTGGCAATCGTTCCTTTTCACTTCTGGGTGCCCGATGTCTACGAAGGCGGTGCCAATGAAACAATATCATTCATCGCCGCCGTTCCGAAAATTGCAGCGATCGCCCTCCTGCTCAGACTGATAAAGATAATCGGCACCGATGGTCCGCTTATTGTCAACCTGCTGCTCTTCTGCTCTATCGGTTCAATGTTTTTGGGTAATCTCTCGGCCCTGGTTCAGAAAGATCTGAAACGAATGCTCGGCTATTCCGGTATTTCTCATGGCGGTTTCATCCTGTTCGGTCTCCTGACCTTCCAGCTCGACGGCTATGCAACCGCCCTTTATTATACCATCGGCTATGCAGTCATGAGTCTGGCCTGCTTCCTGGTCATATGCACGGTTGCCTCGGATGGTCAGAATTTGAGGATAGAAGAGTTAACCGGATTGTACAAGCGCTCACCACTGCTGGCGTTCACCTTGACCATCGCATTGTTCGCGCTGGCCGGCATTCCCCCGTTTGTTGGTTTCAGCGGGAAACTGATGCTGCTGATATCTGGTCTGAAACAGGGCTATATCATCCCGGTCATTCTCGCCGCGTTCAATACGGCGCTTGCCCTTTTCTATTACCTGTCGGTTGTCAGAATAACCTATTGTACTGATCCGCAAGACCAGTGCCGCCCGATTCAAACAGGGTTTCTCAATAATGCAGCAGCCCTTTTCCTGCTGTTTCTGATCACCGGTATGGGCATTATGCCAACCCGTATCCTGGAGCTGGCAAAACAGACAATTCTATCGATCCTATAACCGGTACCACCAGAAACCCGGTTCACAGAGACGGAAAAGCAACGACAGAGAACGGGGAAACAGGTTATTTCTGCTCTTTTCCCGTTATTCAGCAGCAAGGATTCTGAACAGGTCCATTTCTGTAACAAAGAGCATGGACATCATTCATGGTATCATCAACGAATTGCTCTGCCGACAGAGTGTTATTTTCTCAGATCAGCGGTTTTTTCCAGCGCCGTTGAACAGAATGGGTATCAGAACTCAACCCGATTTCTGCCATTATTTTTTGCCCTGTACAACGCTTCGTCACATCGGGAGAACATCGTTCTGCTCTTGACCTCTCCCGTCATCATATCTGTTGAAACAAGACCAATGCTGATCGTAATTCTGATTTCCTGCTCTGCACAGTAAATCCTGTTCTGTTCCACACCTCTTCGCAGTCGCTGGGCAAGCACCTTCGCTCCGTTTGTTCCTGTAGCGGGCATAATGATCGCAAACTCTTCACCACCATAACGAGCGACAATATCGCAATTTCTGACCAGAGAAACCATGGTACGGCCAGTCTCTTTCAATACCCTGTCTCCAACCTGATGGCCGTACGTATCATTTACCTTTTTGAAATAATCGATATCGACTATGAGCAGTGAAAATTGATGGCCGTAGCGTGAATAAAACTCAATTTCACTTTCAAGCCGTTCCTGAAAATGACGATGATTGAACAAACCGGTCAATTCATCCCTGATAATCAGCTCTCTCAGCTTGTTGTTTGCCTGCTTGAGCTCCATTGCCATTTTCTCCGCATTCTTTTTTGCCTTTCTCAAATCCAGCACAATCTGTTCATACGACAGATTCAGGCGGCGTAATTCTTCATTAGCCTCCTGGATGATCAAGGAAAGCGGCTTCATTTCCCCATGATCAATGTCAAAAAGCTGTAAAACCTCCTGGGCGGTATTCCCCACCTCATCGATTATCTTTTCAACCGTTTCCTCCGAAAGTTCGAAACGGTCAGCAAGAATTCGGTTGATTTCAACCGAAGCGCCACTCCCCCCTGAACCATGATAGATTGACGCTATCCTGTCAGCGACATATAACAGGACTGCCGATTCTCCTGAATTACTGACACCATCATGCAGATGATGTTCCCTGATCGGTAAAACGATACTCTCAGACAGGTTCCACAATTGCAGAAGGTGACTCCCGACTTCGGCATGATCAAAACCAAACCTGTCTTTTTCTGACGCGGAAATACTCTTTCCGGATAAGCGTTTATCATCGAACACTTCAGTGTAGAGCGCTCTGTCTGATAGAAACAGAACGAGCACCCCGATATCCTGAAGCAAACCGGAAACGAAAATATCCTTATCTGTACTGTTTACCCGGGTGGCAAGGACCTGAGCAGCAACGGCCGATGTAACAGCACGGCGCCAGAACAGCTCCATGTCAAATCCGTTTCCAGACACAACCTGAAACCTGTTGACAAAAACAAAAGACAAGGCAATATTTTTCAGGGTCTGGGTACCGATCAAGGCGGTCGCCTGGGCTATTGAATCAACCGTTTTACTCAAACCGTACAGAGAAGAATTTGCCAGTTTGAGAACCTGGACGGTCAGGGCAGGATCGACCCGGATAATATCTGCCAGTTCCTCAAAGGAACTGTCATCACTTTTAACCGCCTGGAGTATCTTCAGAGCAACAATGGGCGGTGACGGAAGACGCACTTGTTCCTTAAAAAATTTTTCAATATCTCCCATTATTTCTCACCAGTTCCAGAATTAACCATGGTCGTTCTTTTCCTTGATTACCTATCATATCCTTTTGGAAACAAAAGAACCCATCTCATTATGCGAACAGTTATCATGAGTGTCAATATGTAACACACATCTATTTCAAATAAGCGTTCTTAACACCGCAAGATATTCACCGACAAAAAACAAGCATCCGTTCAACGTGGTTTGTATGCGGTTGAATTAATAGAATGTCTATTGTAGTTTTGCAGTGAGAACAGTGTTACATCCGGACGAATGTTTCTTCTTTCCAGAGTATAAACACACCTCTTTTCTCGAAAAGAGACCGATATACTCACCCAGATCTGGCCATACAGCCATCTGTCTGATAAAAAAGGACAGAAAACAAAACATATATAAAGCAGCAGATACCATGTCTGAATCAAACGATCGTCTCTACCAGTCCGATACCGTTCCCAGGGATTTTGCCTTCAATGAGCACGTTGTTGAGGTCTTCGATGACATGCTCAACAGATCTATTCCTTGCTATCACCAGGTAATAAAGGCTACGGCCGATCTCCTTGACCGCTATCTCGAACCGGGTGACCGTGTCTGTGACCTGGGCTGTTCCACCGGAACACCGTTACTGGAGATTTCCCGTCTGCTTGCGAAGAAGAAACTGAACCTGGTCGGCATTGACAACTCCCCGGCAATGCTCGAAAAAGCCCGACTTAAAGCCGAACTTTACTCAAAAGGAACTGAAATCAGCTTCGAGCAACAGGATATCACGGCCCTGAACGGACCCGAAAGCGGTGCGTTTATCCTGAACTATACCCTGCAGTTTATCAGGCCAATTCTCAGGAAAGCATTGGTGAAAAAGCTTTTCGACAATCTTAAACCGGGTGGGCTGTTAATCATGAGCGAGAAAACGATCAACCACGATCAGAAGCTGAATCGGGTCTTTATTGACATGTATCATCGTTTCAAACGTGAGCGCGGCTATTCAGAGCTTGAAATCGCCCGGAAACGGGAAGCCCTGGAAAACATCCTGATCCCGTTTTCAACAGAGGAAAATAGTGAAATGCTGATCGACGCCGGTTTCGAAACGGTTTCCCCTTTTTTCCAGTGGTTCAATTTCACGTCAGTCATTGCGATAAAACAGGTACACCAACGCGATAAACAGCCTTCCTCCCTGCCATGAACTATATCGATCGACTGCCTGCCCATATAAAAATCGAAGAAATAGAAAAAATTCATTATGACCGCCAGCAATGGGTCAGCCAGCAGAAAAAAGGGTTTCTTCGCTATCGGACTCCTGCTCAAGCCATTCTGCGTTACCGGACCCAGCAGACCGATTGTACGGGCAGGGTGGTCACCATCGGATCTGCAGAAGAAATCTCACCGAAAGAACGGAAGTGTATCCATGAACAACTCAGGGCCTTCATGCCGTGGCGAAAAGGTCCCTATTCGATATTCGGTATCGATATCGACGCAGAATGGCAAAGTGATCGAAAATGGGCCCGTCTAGAGCCCTTTCTGCCAGATCTTAAAGGAAAGACGATTGCCGATATTGGCTGCAGCAATGGCTACTATATGTTCAGGATGGTACCGCATCAGCCGGCCTGTGTCCTCGGTTTCGAACCAGCCGTACAACCTTATTATTGTTTCAAGATGTTGAACGGACTCGCCGGTTTCGACAATCTGAACATAGATCTGCTCGGAGTCGAACATATTTCACTGTTCCCGGAATCGTTCGACCTCGTCTTTCTGATGGGAGTTATTTATCATCGGCCGTCTCCCGTCGATGTATTGAAGGACATTCGGTCATCACTGAAGCCGGGAGGCTGCCTGATTCTTGAGTCCCAGGCAATTCCGGGAAATGAACCGGTTGCCCTGTTTCCGAAAAAAACCTATGCAAAAGTGCCGGGGACCTATTTTATCCCGACCGGGCGCTGCCTGGAGAACTGGATGATCCGCGCAGGCTTCAATGCTACTGATATATTCTGTTCCCACCCGATGAACCCGGCAGAACAACGACAGACAGACTGGATGATCTTCGAATCATATCAGGATTTTATAAATCCCCAAGACCCCAGCCAGACCATCGAGGGTTACCCGGCTCCCCACCGCGTCTTTCTCAGAGGATTCAGGTAACAACGCCGGAAAAATGAGGGGAAACGGTTGCCATTCCTGAAACCTGTAGTTATACATTGTGCCAGTAACAGAAAAAACAGTAAATATTTTATGAGGACCCCAGATGGAAGCAAAAAACTGCACATTGTACAGTAGCGGCCTGAAAGGCGCAGAAACCGCCTTCGGAGAAGCAGCGGAGAAGTACGGCGTTTCAGAAGTAGTCTATACATTTGAAAACCATAAACTATGCCGGGACAAAAACACGGTTACGCTTTCAAGTGAAGAACTTGAGCGGGGCGACATCAGTATGGAGCTGGCCTCCCGTATGATGAACCGGACCTATTATGAAACCGAAAAGATCCGTAAGGTTCTTCAGACCATTTTTCACATGGTCAACAGTGGTCACCAGGTTTTCGTCGTTGGAACCATTCAGGAAGATGGTTCGGTAAAAGGCGGTACCGGCTGGGCAGTGGAACTGGCAAAAATGTTCAATCGTCCCTTACACGTCTTTGACCAGAACAATGACAAATGGCATACCTGGAAAAACGGCTGGACTGAAGATACACCGTTAATCAGATATGACACCTTTGTCGGCTCGGGAACCAGATACCTGAGCGACGCAGGTCGGCTGGCGATTGAGCAGCTCTTCGCCGATTCATTCACTTCCTGATTGTTACGGCAGGTTTTCCCGCCGTCGAAAACCTGCCGTTTTCTTCGCCTCAAACAGCTGCAGAAAAAACGGCAGATAATTGGTCAGGAAGCACTCATCTTTATCTGGTATTTGAAAAAACCGCGATATTCATCCAACCGATGACTGACATAGAGAATCGTGCTCAGTTTTTTCTCAGCAACCATTTCCAGAAAGCTCAGTAAACGCTCCCGATTACCATCGTCCAGGCCATGAGTCGGTTCATCAAGAATCAGTAATCGCGGCATTTTTATCATGGCCCGTGCAATCAAAACCAGTCGCTGCCGGGCAAAGCCAAGCCGCCGGAAAGGGGTTCCCGCGTGCTCGGACAAACCGATCACCTCCAGCCATTCACGCGCACGCTTCTCCTGAACCGCAGTAACAGAACGATAGAGACCAATTGAATCGAAAAAACCGGAAACCACGATCTCTAAAGCGTTTCCCGGAATATAATGGTTTCGGTGCAATGCCGGGCTGACAATACCCATATCTTTCTTCAATTCCCAGACCGACTCACCTGTTCCTCTGCGTATACCAAAAAGGTACAATTCGTTGCTGTAGCAATCCGGATGGTCACCGGTAATCAGATTGAGTAATGTCGACTTGCCGCTGCCATTTGGTCCCGTTATCAACGTATGGTCACCACGATGTACGAGGAGATTCATCGCCGAAAATATCTGTCTTTCTCCATAACGGGCATGACCGTTGACCAGGCGAACCAGCTCATCCTCACGCTTATCGGTTTCCGGTACTTCAAGGGCAGTAAGACGCCACGCATCGTTTTCAAAATGACCGGCTGTTGCCAGAACCTCTTCCTTTCTGCCGGAAGCAACAACCCTCCCGCTGTCCAGGACAAGCAGATGGCTGCACCAGACGGGAACATCATATCTGCTGCTCGACATCACCACGACCTTGACTCCTTCCTGACTCAATCCTTCAATAATCCGGTCAAATTCGGAGCAGGAAGCGAGATCAAGCCCATCATACGGGTTTTCAATCAGAAGATGACGAGCACCACTGGTTATCGCTTCCAGCAGCAACAGCTTTCTCCCCTCACCCGAACTGAGTTGCCGATACCCACTCTCCAGGACATGTTCAAGACCGAAAAGCCGTACCAGTTCTGCATCTTTTTCACTATTACCGAGGAACGCGGCTGCCGGGGTTCCTGGATCAGGATAATCGATATAATCACTATCATCATTTCTGACCTCCTGCTCAAACAATTCCTGCTGCCGACGAAAGCTGACCACCCGGAAATCCTCCGGAACCCGTAGTTCCTGAATTTCACAATCGTTATCATCACCTGAGAGTAAATCAACAAGGATATTTACCCCGGAACTGTTGGAAGCGAGAATACACCAGGTCTGTCCTGCACTGACAGCAAAATACGGCAGTTGTAACTCCGGACAATTGATTCCGTAAAAACAAAGCCAGGCTGAAGCGTCCACCTCTTTTTCATTTTCCTTTTCTTTCATCATCTTTCCCGTCACAAGTCATCTCCTACACTATGATACTACCGGAACAAACAACACGCTACAATAACAGGCAACCCTTGATTCCAGTTGACGAAAACGGTTTTACGGAGTAGTAAAGAATGTTTGATTCCGAACACGCAACCATCATCCTGCAAAACCGATAAACAGTGCGGGAAAACAGCTTCCACCTGAGCAAACGGACAGCCTTGCAGCTGTTTGTTAGTCCCGGTGCTACGGTAAGATCTACAGCAAACAATAAAAGACTGATGCGCTCGGGAAATCGGAGCGCCCGGAAAAAGGCGGTATCTATGAAAGCACTCATTGCCCTGGAGGACGGAACCGTTTTTAATGGACACTCATTCACCGGCCCGGGGGAAGCCATCGGTGAAATCGTATTCAACACGTCGATGAGCGGATACCAGGAAATCCTGACCGACCCCTCCTATACCGGCCAGATCGTAACCATGACCTACCCGCTGATCGGCAACTACGGTATCAACCCTGACGATATGGAATCAGATTCTGTCCATCCAAAGGCCTTCCTTATCAGAGAGTACAATGCAATCCCGTCAAACTTCAGATCCCGACAGTCACTCGCTCAATTCCTGATCACCCACGGTGTCCTTGGTGTTGAACGATTTGATACCAGAGCCCTGGTGAAACATATCAGAAATGAAGGAGCAATGAAAGGCATTGTCTCCACAGAAGATCTCAATCCGCAATCACTGATACAACGAGCTTCTGACTGGCCAGGACTTATTGGCCGGAACATGGTTGGTCTCGTCAGCTGCCGGGAGCCCTACTATTGGGACAATAACAAACCCGTAGCAGGAAGTAATTTCAACAATGATGCCGGCAGTGAACAAGATCTTAAAGTCGTCGCGTTTGATTTCGGGATTAAATACAATCAGATACGAATTTTCAGCCAAAAAGGATGCCGTGTCCAGGTGGTTCCGGCCACAACCGATGCAGAAACGGTTCTGGCAATGAATCCAGACGGTATCTTTCTGTCTAACGGGCCGGGCGACCCGGAAGGCGTTACAGACGTTGTCGACACACTGAAACAATTGCTGGGCAAAAAACCGATTTTCGGTATCTGTCTCGGCCATCAACTGCTCGGCCTTGCCTATGGAGGCTCAACCTACAAACTGAAGTTCGGTCATCGCGGCGGGAACCAGCCCGTCAAGGACCTGACTACCGGTAAAGTGGAGATTACCTCACAGAATCATGGTTTCTGCGTCGATATGGACAGCCTTGGCAATGAGGTTGAGCTGACGCACATCAACCTTAACGATAACAGCTGCGAAGGAATGAGACATAAAACATATCCGGCGTTCTCGGTTCAATATCACCCGGAACATGCCCCCGGTCCCCACGACGCGGTTTATCTGTTTGACCGCTTTATCGACCTGATGAAAAAACACAGAGACGGTTAGCCCCTTTTCCATAAACAGGACATCAGCCTTTCAGCATCCTTACAGACAAGAAAACCATGCCAAGAAGAGAAGATATAAAAAAAATACTGATCATCGGTTCAGGACCAATCATCATCAGCCAGGCCTGCGAATTTGACTATTCCGGGGCCCAGGCGGTCAAGGCACTCAAAGAGGAAGGATATGAGGTGATCCTGATCAACTCAAACCCGGCAACGATCATGACCGACCCGGAGCTTGCTGACGCGACCTATATTGAACCGATCACCCCGGAAATCGTGACCATGGTCATCGAAAAAGAAAAACCGGATGCCCTGCTGCCAACACTTGGCGGCCAGACTGCCCTGAATACGGCAATCAAGGTGGCAGAGACCGGTATCCTCGAAAAACACGGGGTTGAAATGCTGGCGGCAGACATTGATGTCATTAAAAAGGCTGAGGGACGTGACGAATTTCGAGAAGCAATGCGTTCAATACATCTGAAGGTTCCGGAGTCGGCAATTGTACACACAATCGAGGAAGCAATGGCTGCCGGCGAAAAAATCGGTTTTCCGGTCATCGTCAGACCAAGCTTCACCCTTGGCGGTACAGGCGGTGGTGTCGCCTACAACCGTCAGGAACTGAAGGAGTTGTGTACCCACGGACTTGAATTGTCGATGACCACAGAGATCATGCTCGAGCGCAGTCTGCTTGGCTGGAAGGAATATGAACTTGAGGTCATGCGGGATGCCAAGGACAACGTTGTTATCATCTGTTCAATCGAAAATATGGACGCGATGGGGGTACACACCGGAGACTCGATAACCGTCGCACCCGCCCAGACCCTGACCGACCGGGAATATCAGGATATGCGGGATGCAGCAATTGCGATTATCAGGGAGATCGGTGTCGAAACCGGCGGTTCCAACGTCCAGTTTGCGATTAACCCACTGGATGGCGAACTGATGGTCATCGAAATGAACCCCCGTGTATCACGCAGTTCCGCGCTGGCCTCAAAAGCTACCGGTTTTCCTATCGCCAAGATTGCGGCAAAACTCGCCATCGGTTACACCCTAGACGAAATCAGAAATGATATCACCCGGGAAACCTACGCTTCATTTGAACCAACAATCGACTATTGCGTCGTCAAGATTCCGCGCTGGACCTTCGAAAAATTCCCTGACGCCGAAGACAGCCTGACAACGGCGATGAAATCGGTCGGTGAAACCATGGCAATCGGCAGGACATTCAAGGAAGCCTTTCAGAAAGGCCTGCGTTCGCTGGAGACCGGACGATTCGGTTTTGGCGGTGACGGCCGGGAGATACTCAGTCACCTTGAACAGGAAGACCTTGAGAGCGGACTCATCCGACCTCATTCAAAAAGAATTGCCTATATTTATGAAGGTTTCAAGCGGGGTATGTCGGTAAACCGCATATCCCAGTTGACGTTTCTTGACCCTTGGTTTCTGTACAATATGAAGCAGATCATAGAAACAGAATCTGAAATCAGCAAACGTGGCATTGAAGGGCTCGACCCCGAATTTCTGCTGCAGGTAAAACAGACCGGTTTTTCCGATCAGCAACTTGCCTGCCTGTGTCAAACATCAGAAGACAGGATCCGCAGGCTGAGAAAAGAAAAAGGAGTCCTGCCGGTATACAAGCGCGTTGATACCTGCGGCGCAGAATTTGAATCGTACACTCCGTACTGCTATTCGACTTACGAAACGGAAAACGAGGCTGTCCGCTCTGAACGAAAGAAAATTGTGATTCTTGGTGGAGGACCAAATCGAATCGGTCAGGGAATTGAATTTGATTATTGCTGCGTCCATGCCTCTTTTGCCTTGCGTGAGATCGGTATTGAATCAATTATGGTCAATTCCAATCCGGAAACCGTTTCCACCGATTACGATACATCCGACAAACTTTATTTTGAACCGCTGACGAAAGAAGATGTACTGAATATCATCGATCTGGAAAAACCGGATGGTGTTATTGTTCAGTTCGGCGGCCAGACACCGCTGAACCTGGCTGTCGGACTGGAAAAAGCCGGAGTCAGGATTGTTGGTACCCCGCCGGATGCAATCGACCGGGCGGAAGACCGTGAACGGTTTCAGCAATTCCTGCAAAAACTCAATCTCAAACAGCCGGTAAATGACACCGTCCTCACCGTAGATGAAGCGGTTGAATCGGCAAAACGTATTGGCTATCCGGTTGTCGTCAGACCGTCTTACGTTCTCGGCGGCCGCGATATGCGAATCGTTTACAACGAAAAAGAGATACGCAGCTTTATGCAGATGACAAAAGGAGTGACTCCGGATCACCCGATCCTTATCGATCAATTCCTGAAAGATGCAATTGAGGTTGATGTTGACGCGATCAGCGACGGTAAAAATACTGTTATCGGTGGTATCATGGAGCATATTGAGGAGGCTGGAATTCACTCGGGAGATTCCGCCTGCGTCCTGCCGCCCCATTCGCTCTCTCCTGAAATAATAGAAGAAATCAAGGCAGCAAGCAGATCGATGGCAAAGGAACTTGGTGTCATTGGCCTGATGAATGTTCAATACGCGGTAAAAGGAAATACCGTATACGTCCTTGAAATAAATCCGCGGGCCTCCCGGACCATACCATTTGTCAGCAAAGCGACAGGTATACCGCTGGCAAAACTTGCCACCAAGGTTATGATGGGCATCCCTCTTGCTGAACTTGGTATCACAACCGAGACACAAACCAGTCACTGGGCGGTAAAAGAGGCCGTTTTTCCCTTTGACCGTTTCGAGGGTGTCGACACGCTGCTCGGCCCGGAAATGAAATCGACCGGAGAAGTCATGGGCATTGACGACAATCTCGGTCTGGCAATCGGCAAGGCACTTCTGGCCGCCGGTTCGTCATTGCCGGCCAAAGGCAGGGTATTCATCTCCGTCAGAGATAATGACAAGGCCAGTATCGTTCCCGTTGCCAGAGCTCTCAAGGAACTGGATTTTGCCATCTATGCGACAAGCGGCACCGCTCTCTTCCTGCAAAAACATGATCTTGAATGTGCCTGTATCAATAAGATTTCCCAGGGGCGGCCTCATATTCTCGACAAAATCCACGACCGGGAAATAGACTGGATCATCAATACCTCTCTGGGCAGACGTACCACCGAAGACAGCTATCAGATCAGGCGTGCGGCTATAGATCTGCAGATCCCGTATACCACAACAGCCAATGGCGCTGCCGCCCTGGTACATGCAATGAAAGAAATGAAAGAAACGTCTGTCGGTGTCAAACCGGTACAAAATTTTACCCGATAACGATATAAATTAACGGTGAACGCTCGACATTGGATAAAGATGTTTTAATATAAGGTGGGTTGTCGGGAATGATTCCCGCTCCCTCTGTTTTAAAGGATAGAGCTTATAGGTTAATCTGCACAGATTGCAGTACCGAACGATACCTTCGGGAGGCTTTTTTGAATACTTTTTATAAAAACGTGAGCATGTGGCTGGTGATCGGCCTGACAATGATCCTGCTGTTCAACCTGTTCAACAAACCCCAGGGAACCATGATTCCATTGACTTACAGTGAATTCATGGCAAAGATCGAAGATCAATCGATTAACCGCGTCACTATAGACGGCGATACGATCTCTGGAACCCTCCAGAACGGAAAAGCGTTTAAAACCGTTTACCCAATCACCGACAGTGAATTGATTCCGATTCTGAGAGCGGCAGGTGTTGACATAAGCGTAAAAGAGCTGCAGAAAGACAATTTGTTCATGACCATTTTCGTTTCTTGGTTTCCCATGCTGCTGCTGATCGGCGTCTGGATCTTTTTCATGCGGCAGATGCAGGGCGGCGGGAAGGGAGGCGCCCTCTCTTTCGGCAAAAACAGGGCACGGCTGATGGAGCAGGGAGAAAACAAGGTCACCTTCGCCGACGTTGCCGGTATTGATGAGGCCAAAGAAGAACTTGAGGAGATTATTGACTTCCTGAAAGATCCACATAAATTTACCGTCCTTGGTGGCAGAATCCCGAAAGGCGTGCTGCTTGCCGGTTCACCCGGTACCGGTAAAACACTGCTGGCCAAAGCGATAGCCGGAGAAGCGGATGTCCCGTTTTTCTCTATTTCCGGTTCCGATTTCGTCGAGATGTTTGTCGGCGTTGGAGCTTCACGCGTTAGAGACCTGTTCACCCAGGGTAAAAAAAATGCTCCCTGCATTATCTTTATCGACGAGATTGATGCGGTGGGACGCCATCGAGGTGCAGGCCTGGGTGGTGGCCACGATGAGCGGGAACAGACACTGAACCAGCTTCTTGTCGAAATGGATGGTTTTGAATCCAATGAAGGGGTGATTATCGTTGCCGCCACAAACAGGCCCGATGTTCTCGATCCGGCTCTGCTGAGACCCGGCCGGTTTGACCGACAGGTTGTTGTACCCATTCCCGATGTTGGCGGGCGTCAGAAAATTCTCGAAATTTACGGAAAAAAAACGAAGATGGCACCACAGGTTGATTTTGCCATCCTTGCCCGGGGTACTCCCGGTTTCTCCGGTGCCGACCTGGAAAACCTGGTCAACGAAGCAGCCTTGATGGCTGCCCGTGAAGGCGCCAAGGAGATAAATATTGATCTGCTTGAAAAAGCCAAGGATAAAATCATGATGGGTGCTGAGCGTCGTTCAATGATTATCACCGAAAAAGAGAAAGAGGTGACGGCCTACCACGAGGCAGGCCATGCCCTGGTGGCATACTTGCTGCCGGATACTGACCCGATCCACAAGGTTACCATCATCCCTCGCGGCCGGGCCCTGGGGCTGACCATGCAGTTACCGATGGATGAAAAATATACCCATTCAAAAGGATATCTGAAAAACTCCATTTGTATTCTCTTTGGCGGCCGGATTGCAGAAAAGATCATTTTTGATGAAATTACCACCGGTGCCGGTAATGACCTGGAACGGGCATCGGCCATGGCCAGAAAAATGGTATGCGAATGGGGTATGAGTGAGGAACTCGGCCCGCTGACTTACGGCAAAAAGGAGGAACAGATATTCCTCGGTAGAGAGATTGCCCAGCATCGCGACTTCAGTGAAGAGACTGCCCGCCAGATTGATCTGGCAGTCAAAGAGATCATTCTGGAAGCAAGCGATAAAGTTACGATCATGCTTGAAGAGCACCGGGATATTCTGAAGCGGATGGCCGACGATCTCCTTGAAAAGGAAACTATTGTCCTTGAAGATATTGAGTTGATTGTTGCCGAGCTTCGCCCGGAAATATACAAGGAAAAGAAAAGACAACAGGAAGCAGCTCAAAAAGAACAGGAAACGGCAGAGGAAAAAGCGGCAGAAGTCGATCCAGCAGCATCTGTATCAACAGAGAAACCAGAAGAACAGCAACAGGAACCGCCCCTTACTTCTGAAGAACCATGACAGATTATCAAATCATGGGCATCATCAACGTGACGCCCGATTCCTTTTCCGACGGCGGCAGATTTCATGAAGTATCCGCTGCCGTTTCTCAGGCAAAAAAACTGATACAAGACGGTACCGATATCATTGATGTCGGAGGAGAATCAACCAGACCCTATGCAGAACCGGTAGGCCTTGAAGAGGAACTTTCACGGGTCATCCCGGTCATCACGGCCATCAGATCTTTTTCCGATATCCCGATATCCATTGATACCATCAAGGCAGACGTTGCCCGTCAGGCGATCTCGGCAGGTGCAACGATCATCAACGACATTTCTGCCTTTGAAAACGATGAATCGATGATTGACGTGGCTATCGAAAATAAAACGGTCAAACTGGTGATCATGCATATGCAGGGAAATCCAGGTACTATGCAGGATAATCCCATCTATCATGACGTGGTCGAAGAGGTCTACAGCTATTTGCAGGCCCGGATTGACTCACTGCAAAAAGCGGGCATCGCTCGCTCCCGAATAATCGTAGACCCGGGAATAGGCTTTGGCAAGAAACTGGAACATAATCTTTCGCTGATCAAGCATCTTGATAGATTTCAGTCCCTCGGCTGCCAGCTGCTTCTCGGTCATTCACGTAAAAGATTTCTCGGAGAGATAACCAATCTTGCGGTCACTGAACGCGACACGGTTACTGCCATTGTTTCGGCACTTGGCCTGCAAAAAGGTGTCTCAATTTTCAGGGTGCATAATGTGGCCGCCAGCCGTCACACGCTTGACGTGGCCCATGCGGTCATGCACGCCAACTAAGTCTGGTCCTGATAGCCGGATTTTGAGATTTATCATCTACTCCTGCAGACTGAATGAACTCAAATCAATAAACCGGAAGCGATATGGACTGTCCGCAATCCCGATAATGATTTCATCCCCATCGGCCAGAACATGCACCCCGCCGCTGTCTTTGCCGCCAACCTGTTCTCCGTTAACCCGTGTACCGCAGGCGCTTCCCCGGTCCCTGAGAACAAAGTGGTCATCTTCATATTCAATCTGCAGATGCTCCCGGGAAATATTCAGCAGCTGACCCCGGTCAACAAGATAAAGATCATTGTTCGGTTCCCGATCGTCCATTTTGGGCCGCTCAATTCGTTCAATTTTTCCCCGTACCGTCCGGACCCTTGACTCCCGGCCGATTTTAAATGGATATTTTCTGACGGGAACATACCCCCCAACCAGCAGACACTGAGGAACTGCCTGCGCGGCATCCGGCGTCATCGTTTCCAGAGCCGCTACCGGCAGCAGCATCTTCACTATAGCTTTTTTATCATCCATCGCCTTATTCGATACAAGTGAACGTATAAACCAAAGAGCACGTCATTCCAGGTTCCCCTGCACATGATAGCAGGGGGCAGCCGAATAACAAATAGTTTTTCCCTGATTCCGTGACGGATCATCGAAATAACAGACCGCTATTCATCCAGTAAAAGATAATATAACAACCGGCAAGGATTAATAAAACCGCCGAAACCTTATCGATAAACGGCATAAGGCGTTTCAGTAAACCAATCACGGTACCGCCTTTAACAAAGGCCATACCAACGGTCAGGATCAGCAGGACAGAGCTGGTACCGAGCGTATACCAAAGAAACTGGAACATACCTTTGACAACATCACCGGAGGCAAGTGCTCCACCGACAACAACGAGGAATATCGGCAAGGTACAGCTGAGAGACGTAGCACCAAAGGCCATACCAAACAGAAAGAATCCCTTGATGCTGATTGTCCGCGGATCTCCAATCCTGCTTCCTATCCGCATGAAAACAGCATATGAAAAATGCGTGCCCAAAAGCACCATGATTCCTGTTCCGATCAGAACGGCACTCACCAGTATGGAAAGCCAGGGGGCAATCGCCATCAGATATGATCCACCCATGGATACCAACAAACCGATCAGACCGAACAACACCCCAAAACCAGCGGTAACCACCAGCGTTATACCAAGTGCTTTCAACAACCGATATCCCCATGACTGCCGGGCAAACTGATCATTATCAGCGCCAAGATATAACGATAAATAGGCTGGAAGCATCGCGAACCCGCAAGGATTTACAGCAGAAACCATACCAGCCCCAAAGGCATAGCCAACATGAAGAATGGTAGCAAGATTATTAACCGATTCACGTGCCAGTGCTTGAATTTCCATAAGTCCCGTATATAAAAAAGCTCTTGTTCCTGTACGGTCTGACAGCTGCTCATTTCCCTTACCGATCGCACCTGTGTCCAGTAGTACCACGGTAAGGAATATTTTGCCTTCTTTAAAATGCTCTCCTTTTTATCATGGTTAAAAAGAGGAGCTGTCTCCCGCCAGAACGGCTTTGCCAAAACCAGCTTCTTGTTGACCCAACTTATTTTTTTGATTAAAAAAAAAACCGGATGAATTCTTTTCACTCTTTTAAAGAACCTGAATCGTTTCCGGTGTATCAAACAGAGTTCTTCATTTTATCTGTTTGTCATCAAAGAAACAGAATATGCGTACTGCACGGGGAAAAAACAAGAGCAGCAAAAAAAAGACAATCCGCAATGCCTCCACCACGTTGTTCACTCACAAAGGATACGAAAACAGACGGGCAATGAAGAACTCGTAAAAGAAGCTGGTACCGGCAAGTAATGGGTAGCCATATGAATCACGAATTGGAAAAACCAGAAACCCTGCGGGCTAAAACAGTCTTTTTTCTCTGGTCCAACCTGCCTCGCTTTATTCTGCTGACCATGGTCATTCTGACCATCGTTCTTGGCTTGAGAATCCAGGATAAAAAGGAACAGGCCCAGGCAGAAAGGGAAGCGGCACGAAAACAAGCACAACCACCGATCAATGCCGTCGTCATGCCCCTGTCGAAGACAACCATCAGGGATAAAATCAATCTGCCGGGGATCATCGAACCATGGACAAGACTCGAACTTGCTTCAAAAATATCCGGTACGATAGAGGAAATCCTGGTCAGAGAAGGCGATACCGTCAACAAAGGCGATATCATTGCCCGCATCGAATCTACGGATTACCGTATTGCTCTGGAACGGGCCGACGCCGTCTATAAACAGAAAAAAGCGGACTATGAAAGGGACAAAAGGGTGCACGCCCAGGGAGCAATCCCGAAGGCTGAACTTGATGCTCGTGAGACATCAATGCAGATCGCAAAAGCCGATCTCGATAACGCCCGTCTGATGTACAATCGCTGTAGGATCACCGCACCAATAGACGGCGTGATCGGAAAACTCAATGCGAAAATCGGTCTTTTTCTCGGCAGAGGTGACCCGGTGGCCAGCATTCTCCAGATCGACCGTCTCAAAGCGGTGATCGGCATCCCTGAATCAGACATCTCTCCAGTAAAAAGTCTGAATCAGGTCCCCCTTACCATTCAGGCTCTCAACAACCATGAAATAATCGGCAGGCGCTATTTCGTCTCTCCTTCACCTGAAACAGCTGCCCGACTCTATCGATTAGAACTGGAGATAGAGAATCGAGACCATCTCATTCTCCCGGGCATGTTCCTTCGAGCTGAGATTATCAAACAAAAAAAGGAAGATGTTGTCGCCATCCCGTTCTATTCAATTATTTCAAGAAACAACGAACAATACGTTTTTGTGGAACGGGACGGTGTTGTTTCCAAACGCCTGGTTGAGACCGGCATCATGGAAAAATGGCTGATAGAAATCACCAGCGGCCTTTCAAGCGGTGAACGCCTGATCATCGAGGGTAACCGCGATATCGAGGATAATCAGAAAGTCAACGTGGTAAAAGTCGTGAAGGACCCTGGGGCATACACGCAATGATCGTCTCTGATACCGCTGTCAAAAAGAGCACCACCATTGTCGTTCTCTGTCTGTTGCTGATTGTCATCGGAATCTACAGTTATCTCGTCCTGCCCCGGGAAAGCGAACCCGACATCACTATTCCCAATGTCTTTATCTCAACCAGTTATCGCGGTGTATCCGCCAGGGATATTGAAACCTCGATTACCATTGAAATCGAAAAGAAACTGAAAGGACTTGACGGGCTGAAAAAAATCAAGTCTGTCAGCTCAGAAGGACTCTCGTCGATAAGCGTCGAATTCATTACCGGAACAGACATCTCCGAGGCCTTAGTGGATGTAAAGGACAAGGTTGACGAAGCATTAGGAAAACTTCCATCAGATCTCGAAAATGACCCATCGGTGTTCGAGGTGAATATCTCGGAAATGCCAATTATCGTCTTCTCACTGTCTGGAACCTGTGGACTCCCCTACCTGAAAAAAATAGGAGATGAGCTCAAAGATGATATTGAGGCCATCAAGGGGGTACTCGAAGTCGATGTCGCCGGTGGTCGCGAACGGGAAATCCGGATCGAACTGGACCCTGACAAGCTGGCTCATTATGGCCTGAATATCGGCACCTTTCAACGTATCGTCAACAGTGAAAACCAAAACACTTCGGGTGGTGCAATCCGGCTCGGCAATGGCCGCTTCCAATTGCGGGTTCCGGGAGAATTCGTCACCCCGGAGGAGATCTTCGGCCTGGTCCTCGCCACCCACCAGGGAGAACCGGTCTACCTGAAGGATGTGGCTGACGTTTCAGACGGATTCAAGGAAGAAAGATCACGGTCAAGACTCAACGGCAGAAACGCGGTTACTATTTCCGTAAAAAAACGTTCCGGCGAAAATATCATCGGCATCAGTAAGAAAGTGGACACACTTGTCGAGCAGAAACGCACCACCTGGGCAGCTGGCACCAAAATCACAAAAATATTGGACAAATCCCACGATATCCGGGTCATGGTAGCCGATCTCGAAAACAATATCCTTTCAGGCCTTATTCTTGTGCTCGTGGTTATCTTTTTTGCAATGGGTTTCAGAAATGCGATGCTTGTCAGCCTGGCAATCCCGTTTTCCATGATGCTTTCATTTAGCGTACTGCACCTGCTTGACATTACCCTTAACATGGTCGTTCTCTTCAGCCTGACCCTCGCTCTCGGCATGCTCGTTGACAATGCTATCGTCATTGTTGAAAATGCTTACCGCTTCATGGAACAAGGCGCGGGAAAAGTGGAAGCCGCGATGAAGGCCACCTCCGAAGTAGCCTACCCGGTTATAGGCTCGACACTCACTACCATTGCTGCTTTTTTCCCGATGCTCTTCTGGCCCGGTGTCATTGGTGAATTCATGAGTTACCTGCCGCTGACATTGATCATCACCCTGCTGTCAAGTCTTTTTGTGGCACTGGTAATCAATCCGGCACTGATCTCAATCTTTATGAAAGTAAAAGGAGCCAGTCATTCTGCAACCCGCAAATCACTTGATGAAATCAACCGGCAAATTGAAAAACCGGTCGAAATAAAAGGAATTCTCCTCAAAAACTATACGTGGATACTGTCACGGGCACTCAACACACCGTTGGCAATTATCGGTATCGGCTTCTGTCTGCTGTTCCTGATGTTTGAAGGATGGTTTTTAACCATTGGCATTGAAAAACCAATCGAATTTCTACCAGACGTCGACCCCAAAAGAATCTACATTAATGCCGATGTCCCGGAAGGTGCCGATATGGACTATATAGAGCGGATTCTCCAACGGCTTGAATTTGCTGTATCAGGGATCAAAATCGCTCCGGACGGGACACCTGCCGATCCAACAATGACATCAGACAGAGCACTCGCAGGTAAAAAACATAAAACCCTGGATAACAAAGACAGATCTGGACCCAGCGATCTGAAAAATATAAAAAGCGTCTATATGAAAGGAATCATCTCTTCTGGTGGCAGTTCAGCCTTTTCGGCAAACGCCCCGAACCATCTCGGCATCAGCTTTGTCGACATGAAAGAAAGATCCCGGTCATCAAAGACCGATGTCGAGGAGATACGAAAACGAATACAATATATTCCGGGCGGTAAAATAACCATTGAAGAGGAAAAGGAAGGACCACCTACCGGTTCCCCTATCAATATCGAAATTTCGGGAAAAAATTTTGCCGTACTTGGCGAAATATCCCAGAAAATCAAAGATATCCTTGAAACCATCCCGCATGTTGAAGATGTCCGTGATGATTTCGTCGAAGGCATTCCATCAGTACAGGTGATCGTTGACCGCCAGAAAGCAGCACTTTTCGGCATGACCACAGAGATGATCGGTTTTGCCTTGAAAAGTGCCTACAATGGACTCGAGGTATCTTCGTTTCATGAGGAAAATGACGACTACGACATCACGGTTCAACTGAAAGAAGAGGACCGCAGGATTATCGACATCCTCCACCAGTTGATGCTGCCAACGCCATCAGGAGAACTGGTGCCATTGTCAACCATTGCCAGGATTGCTTTCAGCGGATCCATCGGCAATATCAACAGGATCAATAACAAACGAGTGGTTACCGTTCAGGCAAACGTCGATGAAACGAAAATACCAGGTCCCGTCGCTCGTGCTGAAGCAGAAAAGATCCTTGCCACATTCCCGCTGCCACCGGGTTACACAATAACATTTACCGGAGAATTCGAATTCCAGCAGGAAAGTGAGTCTTTTCTCACCAGGGCGTTTCTGGTAGCCCTGCTGCTGATTTTCCTGATTCTGGTCTCAATGTTTGATTCAATCAGTCAACCATTTATTATCATGACCTCAGTTATCCTTTCTTTGGGCGGCGTTTTCCTCGGGCTTACACTGTTCACGTCACCGTTTGGCATCATCATGACCGGTGTCGGTGTCATTTCCCTCGCCGGTGTCGTTGTTAACAATGCAATCGTCCTGATTGACTACACCAACAAACTGCGTGACAGAGGCTATACGCTCAAGGACGCGGTCATTGCTGCCGGAGCAACCCGTATGAGACCGGTCCTGCTGACGGCGGCCACGACAATACTCGGACTGATCCCGATGATCACCGGTATCTCGTTTGATTTTCATACCGGCTCAATTTCCTGGGTCAGCGAATCGAGCCAATGGTGGAAAACGATGGCAATTGTCGTCGTTTTCGGACTGATTCTCGCCACCTTTCTTACCTTGGTCGTCGTTCCAGCCCTTTATTATCTGAATGGCCAGGCCGGTTCAATGAAGAAACGTCTTTTCATTAAGCTGAAACAACGCTACTGGCAAGCGTATCCGGTTCTTGCCGGGCTGCCCGTATCTAAAAAACAAGAGAAATAAAAGAACATCAGATCATTTTTTTGTATCAACAGAACCATGAAAAGAGCAACCGTCTCATCAACCAGAGACATCAGGTCAAGCGGAATCGACTGTTTAAAACAGAGGACCGCCTGAGACATGATCCTCGCCGACGCATCATCTGATCAAAACCAGAACACAATAAATTTCGTACAATCGTCTTTCCTTGACAAAAAAGAGCAGAAAACCACGGTCAGTTGCGACACATCGTGACCGGAAACAAAGGGGAAAAAGGATGTAACCATAACAGGGAGAACCGGATGAATCCAGAACGACCTGAAAAACGTTTTCATTGGACTATTCTGTTTTCATCGAAATCCATTATAAATATATTGACATAAAACAAATTATGAAGCTATAATCGCGCCTGTTATTATTCTTCATTATTTTGACACAAACAGTTTCCTGAAAGATGGAACATTGTTGTTTTTTTCACTTTTACTTTAAGGAGATCTATTATGGCCGATTTCAACAAAATTTTACCGCCGGGTGATTATGAAAACGGAGTTGTCAATGTCGTCGTTGAGATTCCCGAAGGGTCCTGCCACAAGATCGAGTGGGATCGTAAACTTGGTGCTTTCACCCTCGACCGGGTAGAACCGAAAATATTTGCAAAACCAATTAATTATGGTTTTATTCCCCAGACCCTTGACGAAGACGGGGACGAACTTGATGCACTCATCTTAACCACCGATCCTCTTACCACAGGCGTTTACCTGGAAGCGAGAATTATCGGGGTTATGAAATTCGTTGATGATGATGAAGTCGATGATAAGATTCTCGTCGTTCCGGCGGATGACCGTAACACAGGAAATGCAGTAAAAACGCTGGAAGATGTACCAGAGCAGCTCCTGAAACAGATAGAACAGCATTTCAATCATTATAAAGATCTGAAAAAACCGGGAACTACTGTCGTTAAAGCCTGGGAAGGACTTGAAGAAGCTAAGAAAGTCATTAAAGATGCCATTGATCGCTGGCCAAACTGATTTTCAGATCGTTCCCTCTTTTTATAAAAAACCCCTCATCAACTTATTGATGAGGGTTTTTTTTATAAATTTTTGTTACAGGATAAAAATGTTCCGTACAAATCAGTTAATCATCATAGGAGGCCCAAGCGCAGTAGGAAAATCTACGTTTATTAATCGTATGAAAAAAGAAAAATTATCTCCTTTACTTAACCATATCCCTGTGAGCAAACCAAAAGATTTTCTTTCCCTTGATGCTGTGGATTTAGCTGGGATACATAAATCTTTCATTGATCGGTTAATTCTTCACTACGATTTCATTTATCAATCATCCCCACAGGAGAGATTTCCTTATTTATCTAATTTAATTAAAAATTCTAACTCTACCCATATAATTACTCTGTGTGCGGAATCAGCACTGTTATCAAACAGGATTTCTGCTCGTTTAGAAAGAATTTCAAATATCTACCCTCCTAGAATAAAACGTAATGAATATCTTCATAAAATAAAAAAAATATACGATAATCAAAAAAAACTTCTGGAACTATTTAAAAGGTGGGCAGAATATTTTGAAGAATACGAAATTGCCAGTCATATCATTATCGATTCTTCGAGAAACTACTGCTCAACCTGGTTTCGCGATACAAATGAAGCAATACATATTCTGGCAGACATACTGGCTGGACAGAAGCTGACAAAACGATGCAATTAACTGAACCTTACTGTTTTCTCTGAGCATTTACCAGCCCGCCTATTGGCGAATACACATGATACAATTGGTTGGAAGGGTTACTTTGAGTTCTGGTTTGTGCCGATCCTCCTGAGAAGTGATTCAAGTTCAAGAAAGACATCTTCGGCTGTAATAGCCTTCATACATAGATGGTCATTACATGTTCGTTTGTTGCACGGCACACAGGACAATTCACTTTTTTGGATGACGCTTCCGTAAAAAGGCCCGGTACGTCTTGGATTGGTTGGTCCAAAAAGGGCAACGAGCTCTGTTCCAAGAGCGGAAGCAAGATGCATGGCCCCGGTATCACCGGTGACAACGCATATGGCACCGGCAATGACCTCAACCAGTTGGGGAATAGATGTTTTACCGGTTAGATCAACGATGTCAGCATTGGCTTTACCACAAATTATTTTTGATAATTGGAGATCATCGGGGCCGCCGGTCAACACCGACTGAAGGTTGTACTTTTTTTCAACAAGATCAGCAAGAACGGCAAAATGATCAGGCGGCCATATCTTGACAGCCCGCGATGCGCCAATATTGAGGACAATATAGTTCTTCGGCAAGCCAGGAGGCAGGTTATTCTGATTCCGTGGAATCATCCATGACACTTCTCTTTCAGGAACCCCCATATATGCCAGGAATTCAAAATATTGAAGAAGCATATGGGCCTGGGGATCAGAAGCCGGTATCCTGTCAAAGGGGAACAACCATGTCTGCTCTTTGCATCGTTCTTTGTTAAATCCAATACGGCGAACACTTCTCGATGCCTGTGCAAAAAGAGAAGATTTGAGTATTCGCTGAAGATCCAGCGTAATATCATATTTCTTTTTACGTATTTCCCTGAGTGCATGAGGCAGCGATTGTTTCAACCGTTTCCTGTCAAACAGAATCGCATTATCCACACAGGGGTGACTGGCAACCAGAGGATAACTCAAAGGAGCAACCAGCCAGTCAATTTCGACATCACGCTGTTTTTTTAAATTTACGACAAGAGGAAACGTGTTAATCACATCCCCCAGGGCGCCGAGTTTTATCAACAAAATCTTCATGTATATCCCGATCCCGTTTCCCGTTAACAACGCTCTGTCAGCTCAAGGCAGGTAAGGGGTTTCGGCAGGTTGTATTTATGGACAGCCCGTGCCCATCTGTTCTGGTAGGCTTCTGCCAGCCGGGTTTCATTTTTTGAACACCAGCAGGCCTTATCGAAATCAATAACGAAAACAGTGTTGTTTTTATCCAGAATAATATTGCCTGGATGAAGATCTACATGATGTATCCCCTGTTTAATCAGACAGGCTATATTCCGTGAGATTTCCGGGATAAAGGTACGTGCTTTTTCCGGGTTTACCCGGCATAGTCTGGCAAAAGACTGGTGCCCTTTTACCTCTCTTGTCACCAGCCATGCCTTATAAAACCACGCCCTTGTTACCACATATGCCACCGGGACAGGCACACGAACTCCGGCTTTCTGTGCGGCAATCAAAAAATCAAACTCCCGCTGTGAGCGCAGCTGTCCGCTCTTTACATATCGATCCCTGTTGATCCATGATAACACGCCCCCCCGCCGGTAGGTCTTTACGACAACGGGACCCACCTCTGGTAATGTTATGAAATGGACGGACGCCCTTCCTTCAAGTACAGCTCTACCACGCGATGACGAAGAACTGAAGATATTCGTTAACAATTCAAGGCTTCGGTCACCCAATGCATAGCGACAGCCAATCATATAGGGATGATGAACCAATCGATGAACCGCTGTCACAATTGTTTTGCCTGAATTTTCTTTTCAATAACAAGGAGGTCTTCAGGGCAGTCAACACTTGGCGCGTCATGCTCAGTGATAACCACTTTAATTCGATACCCATATTCAAGGACTCTCAATTGTTCCAGTTTTTCCGCAGATTCCAGAACGGAGAGAGGAAGCCTGGTGATACAATCCAAGAAGTCTTTTTTATAGGCATAAAAACCCAGGTGCTTATAGGTGTCTGCACTGCCATCTTTGTCTCTGTGAAAAGGGATCCGTGCCCGTGAGAAGTAGAGGGCAAATCCGTTTTTATCAAATATCACCTTCACATTCCCCGGATCCAGAGCGGCAGCAGCATCGTCAAGCTTTATCGCAAGAGTGGACATGAACAATTCCGGATCTTCATAAAAGGGTGCTATCAGCTGATCAAGACAGTCACCGTTGAACCAGGGCTGATCGCCTTGAATATTTATAATAATTTCTTCCGGTCCAATATTCAGTAAATGGGTCGTTTCCGCAACCCGATCCGTACCAGATCTCAGGTTCGCGGAGGTCATAACCACCTCTCCCCCAAAACGTTCAACCTGCATACGGATACGATCATCATCAGTCGCAACAACAACCCTTTCAATGCTCCTTGCTCTGCAGGCCTGTTCGTAAACTCTTTGAATCAAAGGTTTCCCCGCTATCATCGCTAGGGGTTTTCCATGAAAACGTTTCGAACCAAATCGAGACGGGATTACCGCAATGCTCATAATGACAAAACTTTCTTGATTTTAGGTGACACGCCCAATATCAGGCGGAGGACAAACAAGAGTGACACAAATTCACAAATAAAAGAATCAGATACCGTTTTTTATTATAATCTATTTTACTGAAAATCAATACAGGAAATTCCTGTTGTATAATCCGCTGGAATCTCTTTTTCGCGACAATCATTCCTCAACCGATCGAACCAAAAAAATCTCTGAGAGGAGAAAACGTTTGATTGTACGGTCTGACCACCAGTTCAGCTTTCGTGATGACTTGATTTTTCTACCAGTTCCCTCTATACTGAATATGAAGTATGGTCATAAATGTAATAAGAGCCGACGTCTATGATAACCACCGAATCACTTCTCATCGTGCAACACAATCAGAGTGGAATCGCGTTGTCCAGAAAAGAGCAACTCTCCGCTTACCGCCAAGCAGAGATCCGACCTGCTCACCCTGTCCGCCCCCCTCAGGATACGGTTGCTTTTTCAGAAGAAGGAAGGCGGCTTTCCCAACAATCATCTGATCCGGAAAAGAAAGAGCGTGAGGGCGCTGACAGGCCCGGTTTTTCAATCGACAAGAAACGATCACCGAATACGGGCAAACTGAGTGAAAATGAAGCGGAACAGGTACTAACATTGCAGCAACGGGATCGTGAAGTGCGCACCCACGAACAGGCCCACCTTGCAGCGGCTGGGCAATATGCACAAGGCGGTGCTTCATACACATATCAGCGTGGTCCTGACGGAAAGATGTACGCTGTCGCGGGAGAGGTTTCCATTGATGTCAGCAAAGAACAAACCCCTGAAGAAACCATAGACAAGATGGAGACCGTCATAAGGGCGGCCCTAGCTCCCGTTCAGCCATCATCAACCGACCGACAGGTGGCAGCACAGGCCCTGGCCACCATCAATCAGGCCCGGCAGGAACTACAGCAGCAACACCAGAAAGAAATCTCGTTTTCAGGAAAAGATCATTCTGGCCATAGCGATCACCATCCGTCAACAACAGATACAAGCGATTATTTTCCAAAAGAAACCGTTCCAGCCGCACACCCTCACAGTGATACGTTCTCTCAAGCCGTTAGCGTTAATCAATACCTCTGATTCTCCTTTCTGCCGACGAACACAGACGCCATATGAACTATTCCGAATTTAACAACAGACTGTTTTCCTTTATTGACCAAAGCCCAACACCTTTCCATGCCATAAAAAATACAAGTATTTCACTTGAAGACCAGGGTTTTCTTCACTTGCGTGAAAATGAAACCTGGAACCTTGAGCAAGGAAAACGCTATTTTGTTTCAAGATCCGGTTCCCTGATTGCTTTTTCTTTAGGATCTGAAACCGGCTGCCATGATGGATTTCGTATCATTGGTACACATAGTGACAGTCCGGCTCTGAAAATCAAACCACACGTAAAAAAAGAAAACGGTTACATAACGCTTGGTGTTGAGACGTATGGCAGCCCTGTTCTTGCCGGCTGGTTTGACCGTCCATTATCACTTGCCGGCAATATTGTTATTCTCAACAAAGAGAACAGGCTTGAAGAGGTACTCGTTGATTTCAGGAAACCGTTGCTCTACATACCAAGCCTCGCCATTCACCTGAACCGCACGGCCAACGATGGTATTACGATTAATGTCCAGAATCAGCTGTCTCCAATATTGACCCAATCGCTTGACAATCCGCAGGAATCCTTTTTCCGGAGACTGTACGAAATGATCAACAGCTCATCTCCGGACAAACCGTTTGCCAATATAAGCAGTTTTGATCTCTATTGTTACGATCCTGCCAAATCAGCTCTTTGGGGCCTCGATCAGGAATTTATCAATGCACCACGGCTGGACAATCTGCTCAGCTGTTTTGTCGGACGAGAAGCAATCAAAAACTGCCCTGATACCGTAAATGGTCTTCTCATCTGTTCAAATCATGAAGAAGTCGGCTCACGCAGTGAAAGTGGCGCGCTGGGAAGTTTTGCATCTGATATTTTTAAGAGAATATATAAAGATGCTGAAACAAGAGCCATCTGCCTCAACAACTCTTTTCTTCTTTCACTGGACAATGCCCATGCACATCACCCCCTCTATCCGGAAAAATCGGATGCTGCCCATGAAGTACAACTCAATGGTGGCCCCGTCATCAAACTAAACGCAAATCAGCGATACGCGACCTCGGCAAAGACTGCTGCAATCATTCGATGCCTTGGATCAGAAGCAGGCATCGACATCCAGGACTTTGTCATGAGAAGCGATATGGCCTGTGGCAGCACCATCGGTCCATTGACCTCATCCCGGCTGGGAATAGCTGCAGCTGATGTTGGCGCTCCAACCTGGGGAATGCATGCGATCAGAGAGGTCACCGGTACGAGAGATCCGGGCGATCTTTACACCCTCGTCCACCATTTTGTTAATCGGAAAACGCTGTTCTCATAGTCTGCTGAAAAGACATTCTGTTCAATAATCATCCTTCTGGTGCTGTCTTTTCCATCTCTATGGCTGATATCAAGTACGAGCTCAACAGGTTTGCCGACATCCAGATTGACAAATCGTCACTTGAAAGACTCGAAACGTATCAGGAGATGATTATCTGTTTTGTCATCTTCCTTTTTTCAAAACAAACGAAACGATTGGCAAAGGATTTTTACAGGCACTCATACGTGCCGAATCCTCAGCATTACCTGATGCCGTTTCCAACGATCACAAAATGCTGGGGTGATCAACGCCACCACGATCCAATGCAATCATATCTCTCCCATCCCGTTTCATATGAGAAGCAGATTCAACAGAACGAATTACTTTAAAAACACCCCTTCGATTCATCCCTGCAAGGGGTACAGGCAGAACGGCTCCAAAGAAGGCATTACTTCCTGAAATAATAATTATAATTTGACTTCATCAGGTTATTACGGTAGGTAAGAACAACATACCAAAACAGACGTGGGACGAATCTATCAGAAAACGAGATACCCCGATTTACTAATAAGATAGAAAACCCTATTTCTAAACAATGTTTTTTATTATTCTGGTCAGTACGTCCTCTTTTTTTCTCAGCTATCTGGATCAGAAAGCATTTCTAGATCCTTTCAAACTCCCAAACCTCAACTCATAGGAGGCGTTATGAAGAAAGCTTTTTTTGCTGGCTTGACCTGTTTCTCCATTACGGCATGTCTGACGTTTAATGCATACAGTGCCGGGGGACCAAAACCGGAACCGCGTCCGAAAGCCAAAACCATTGCAGAGCTCGTCGAACGTTACGACTCCAGTCGATGCGCTGACTGTCACGAAGACATCTACGATGAATGGGAAAATTCCCTGCATGCCCGTTCCATTCTTGGCACGCCACGAACTGCCCCGACAATTATCACTGCCATAGAAAAAGGTCTGAAACGCTTTCCCTACTCCGGTGTCAAGACAGATGATGACATTACCGTTGAACACCTGATGATGTGTGCGAAATGCCATCTGCCTCAACTGGAAGATGCCACCGATGATGTTGCCCGTGAGATTGTCGCGACAATCCGGTCATGGCAGCAGGCATATCGCGACGATGATGAAGACAAGGCCGAAGAACTCGAAGAGACCATTGCAAGCCTTAACATTGGCTGTACCGTCTGTCATAATAAGCTCGCCTTTATCCATAAATGGGCCGACGGCTACGCACAGCCGGATACCATCTATGGTTCCCAGGAAGGCGAGCATGAAGATGAGGAATTTCCCCTTATGGCCGAGGCCCCTGCCCTGAAAGAGTCCATTTTCTGTGGTCAATGTCATGGCCTTGGACCCAACCTGGAACTCGATCACCCATCACAATGTGCGACACTTTACGGTTCCTATCTCTATGCCTATGTAGCTCATGGGGGCAGTGAATCATGTCAGGAATGTCATATGCACAAGTCCGAGCTGGGACATGATATGCAAGCCTATCGTGATGATACCATGATCGAGCAGGCGCTGGATATTAAAGTAGAAGGACGCTCATTGTTCTGGCGCAAAAACAAGGCCGCTGGTGTTCTGCCAATTGGCATAATCGATGTTTCGATGTACAACAAGGCCGGGCACGTGATTCCGGACGGCTGACCGACTCCAAATCGGCTGGTCCTGGAAGTGACCGCAAAAACGACAGACGACGAAGAAATTTACAAAGAACAAAAAATATATATGCCATATCCCGGCCGTATGGGGAAAGGCAAAGAAATGGGTAGAGGACCGTATGAAAAAAGCGGACTGCTCAGGGAAACAAGCCTTCCACCGGGAAAGACCGTCCATGAAACCTTTGAGATCACTTTTCCTTTCGAAGACCAGGAAAAGGATGGGAAAAAACGACGTGAACTGATGAAAGATGAAATCGTCGTTTCAGTCGTTCTCTGGTATGTACCATTTGGTGAGTTCGACGGTAATGAAGTTGCATTCTTCGAAGAAGAACGAACCCTTGACCTGAAAACCGAATGGATCTGGAGATAGAGCGAAGCAGGCACGTACTCTGATCAAGAATCGGTCTGTCGTTTCTCTCCGGCAAAAGAAGCGACAGGCCGCCGTGCCATATCTGCTGCCTCACCGTCGGCATGTTTTCGATATTCTGATCATCCGGGAACAGTACCCCTGAGGTTCAAACGCCCTCTCCATCCATTCTCTGAAATTAAGATCACAGCAGGCACCAAACAAAAAAACGAGTGCGAGTTGAGACGAAAGATACAGGAACAAGGGTGAAATGATGCTATCCGACTATGCAATCTGTTCGATGTCTCAGTTCTTGCTCTGTACTATCAGTATTTGCGAACCCTGAAGGCACCGGTTCCAAGCTGGAAGTAATTATTTTCTTCAAGTTCAGGGATAAAAAAACTGTTATAAGAATCGTGCTGGACACCAACAGCCCATGAAGCGTCACCATTAATGATCAGATTATTATCGATCGTAGAGTGCGTGGGGAGTGCCGGATTGAGCTTGAAACCATATCCCATAAACAGATTTTCCCTCCGTGGTGATGGTATTATTCGTGATAGCAGAGCTGAGATCTTCAGCCCGATAGCCATCAACCAATATCCCTCGGGCATAATCTCCACCGGCGGTGATCCTGTTACTTTCCATTGTCAGGCTCTCACCGGTGGTATCTCCCCTGTGACTGGAGATAGCTGAAGTAAAACGATACCTTCCCGTGTTGGCGGTAAAACCTGCCGTGGTAGTATCAATCACCATTCTCCGAACACTTGAATTGGCCGCCATAAAAACAGCTGACAGAGAAGAATATGTTTTGCCACCACGTTTGAAGCTCTCTTCTTTCGTCACCGTTGTCGGTTTGATAACAGGCATCTTTTTTGTGGTATAGGTTCCACCATCCCAACGAATACTGCTGGTCAGGGTCTGCCCTTCACGTAACACCACCTGTTCATCATAAGAACCGCCACCATCAGCATCCCCCCGGTTTACCGGTAGCGGTACCACCTTTTTCATAGACAAAGATGGTATTGTTTTCTCCCGCATTCGCCACCCCTGCCTCGATAGTACGATAAGGCTGTTCATTGCTGCCATCTTCTAAACCATTGGTATCGCCACCAACAAAAGTAATATGATCGGCAACCTTGACCTTTTCGTTCTCTTTCTTCGTTTCACTACTGCTGGTTGTTCTGCTGGAGATCGCGGTATATTGAGAAACATTTTTTTCTACATCTTCCTGGCGCTTTTCCTTGTCTTCCCGCCACCCACTCTCCTGTGTCTGAATCCTGACATCACGCCTAACCAGCTCACTTCTCATTCTTTCATCGAGCGTGCGCTAATGAACAGCAACCACTCCCTGCCTGAACTGCTGCCAGATAAAGTCTGCGGCAAGCGGTATCAGTAGACGAAAGCCCAAAAAATAGTTGCTACCGTTCAGGTTATCATCCTCAAAGACCTCGGCATCAAGGGTGAAATATTCTCCGGTCTGCAGCTCCAGTCGCCCCTTAATACCAGAGATATCACCGCCAAGAGGATTGTCGTAGTCATACCAACCAGCAAAAATACGCAGCTCTGGAGCACTACCAGTGGGTATCTTGAAACCGATCTCCAGATCCCAACCATCCATGCCCGCCTCAAACCGTTCATAGAATTTACGCGTCGTAGTGGCTGTTACTGTAGTTCGATAGTTTGTTGTGGTGGTGGAGGTGGTTACGTGATCTGTGATGATTTCTCCAGAAATATCATAGGGGCTTAGGAAGTAAAAAACACAAAAAATGTGTTAAGCTTCTAAAATGCCATTAAAAAATAGATACCAAAAGTGCAGTAAAATATCAGAGCGAAAA